>ENA-ORBV01002540-ORBV01002540.1-microbial-mat-metagenome-genome-assembly--contig:-NODE-2540-length-38295-cov-8.887697_pt1 | contig 38295 bp, 30 predicted proteins | sample MGYA00237777_ERZ505514 | MGnify/ENA primary metagenome ERZ505514 (study PRJEB26160, sample SAMN06269048) | microbial mat metagenome | isolation source: Oligotrophic lake microbial mat | place... | reverse complement strand
GCGGCTTCTTGCCCCGTGCGAATATCCGGTTCAGATACAATTTCCATCAGCGGCACTCCTGCCCGGTTATAGTCCACCAGCGAGTAGGTAGATCCCGAAAGCCTTTCGCCGCCGCCATGCACCAGTTTTCCTGCGTCTTCTTCCATGTGCAGTCGGGTCACGCCAATTCGCTTATGGGTAGCGGTTCCCGTTTCTTTGTCGTACAGTTCAATGTTCAAAAAGCCATGTTCTGCGATCGGCAGATCAAATTGGGAAATTTGGTAGTTCTTCGGCAGATCGGGGTAAAAATACTGCTTGCGATCGAACTTGCTGTAGGGTGCAATTTCACAGTTCAAAGCAAGCCCCATCTTCACTGAGGATTCCAACACCGCCTGATTCAAAACAGGCAATGTTCCAGGTAAACCCATACAAACTGGATCGATCAATGTATTGGGCGGTTCGCCAAACTTAGTGGAACTCGGCGAGAAGATTTTGGTGTTGGTATTCAGTTGGCAGTGAGTTTCCAACCCAATCACTGCTTCATACTGCGTTTTTGCGGGAGCCGATGCGGTCATGGAAACTTTCTTGCACAACAATAGGCTTCCATTTTAGCGGCAAGCGATCGCCATCGCTTGAGGTTAGCCACCGCAGACAATGCGATTCTCATAGACAACATCTCGGCGATCGCTTTAGCGATGCTTAATTGATGAGTACAGGCAACTATTTAGGTTGCCAAGGTAGCCACTCTTCGTCCAAAGTTTGCTTTAGAGTAAACTCTGGGGCTTCGGGAATCAGCTCGGCATTCAGTTCACTAGCAGTGAGAAAGAGCTTTCTGCCATTTTGATAGGCGATCGCAAAGTTGTCATTGAGGTAGTTTTTGAGGCTAGGGCTGTCTTTAAGAATGGCTTGAGTTTGCAAGCGGAAGTTCACTACTTCTAGTTTCCAACCTCTAAAGCAAGTTTTTCGTTCAGCTTCCCAATATTTAATCTTGAGGAGATGTTCGCACAGTCGCATGAGATAGCTGGAAATCGCTCGTTTGTCACTTCTACCCAAACTTTCTATCTCCTCAATCAAATTCTCAAGGTCAATATTGCCGAAATCATGGGATTGCAACTGAGCCACTGTTTGATCTAGCCAAAGTTGGTAGTCTGTCTCGTATAGAGATGATAATTTCATCTTCAACTCAGAATTCATCATGAGTGTCTCCTTTTGTATTCGATTCTCCGACGAAGAGTCCCGCGATCGCCCCACTCATCGAAAAATCCGCACCCACATCAAACGAAAGTAGAGGACACGCTTCACTTGGATGTGAGTGCTGCTTCCGCAAATGTCCAGTCAGGGCGCAGGTCTTTTGCATAGCGTAGATAAGGATGATGGATTTCGACGTTGGGATTAGGAGTATTAAAGTGGATCAAAAAGCGAATGCATCTGGGCAAGCTACCTTTAACATGCATCTGCTGCACATCCAGTAGCGGCACCTGTGACCAATGAGGACGTTCACGAGCGATCGCAGCGGGAAAGATCGCATCCAAATCTTGAGTCACAGAAAAGGTAACGCTGACGATTTCTGCCATTTCTAAATGGTTGCGGGCTTCAAGTTCATTCAACAGTTCATGCACTGCTTCTCGAATCGCATCAATAGAGTTATCTGTAACTGTGGTTGCACCACGAATAGCTCGAATTCGCCAACCCACGCTTTTTCCTCCACTTTCAAAAGTAACTATTATCTTCTTGATACTAAAAATAATTAGAATCCAACCATTAAAGCTATCAATGATCATGGCTGAAAATCTGTCAAACGTCAGCAATTGACCTACTTATCACTAAAATAGTTTTTTAAGCCGGTCTTTCATCCAACTTCCCTCAAAATATTCCTTGACAGATGCGATCGTAATTCGTGACAATTGAGGACTGTTGTATTTTTTGCTCGGATCAGGTCACATTCAAAGTTGAGGCGCACGACTGCCTTTTAGCTACCTGTACGGCGTACTTGAGGTCAAAATTAATGGTTTACGCAATTATTGAAACGGGTGGTAAGCAGCTTCGGGTTGAGCCGGGTCGCTTTTATGATGTCGAGCGGCTTGCCGTTGAACTTGATGATAAGGTTAGTATCGATAAGGTCTTCTACGTCCAAAATGATAGTGACATTCATGTTGGGCAGCCTTTTGTCGATGGAGCAATAGTCGAGGGCACTGTAATCAGGCACATGCGGGGTCGAAAGATCATCGTTTATAAGATGCGCCCCAAAAAGAAGACTCGTAAGAAACAAGGTCATCGTCAAGAGTTAACTCGTTTGATGATTGACAGTATTGCCATTGACGGGCGATCGCTGGGTAGCGCTGTTGCTGAGACTCCTGCTCGATCTGTCGATTTTGAAGGGGCTGAAGCACAAGCTGCCGAATAAAATTTTGATGATAAATCTCATCTGCAAATTTAAGCGCTAAAAAAAGTAGGGAAGGCAAGTATGGCTCATAAAAAAGGCACAGGCAGTACACGTAACGGTCGCGACTCTAATGCTCAACGTCTTGGTGTTAAGCGTTATGGCGGTCAAGTGGTTAAAGCAGGCAACATTTTGGTACGTCAACGAGGCACCAAACATCATCCTGGTAATAATGTAGGCATCGGCAGTGATGACACTCTATTTGCGCTGATTGCAGGCGTTGTCACTTTTGAACGGTTGGGAAAGACTCGTAAGAAAGTTAGTGTTTACCCAGTAGCAGTAGCCGCGATCGCACCTGAAGCGACGACACCCGAACTAGTCACAGCATAACAACACAACCTCAAAAACTACGGTTGGCTGTTTTGAGTTAAAAAGCAGTGAGCAATTTTGCTCACTGCTTTTTAATTGTGTTAACGCTGAGTTATTTTAAGGCATTGACCAAAGAGCGACCATTCTGGGCAAAGCGCTCTGCTAGAACTTTCTGATAGACTGCCTCGTAGCCATCGGTCATCCGCTTCGCACTAAAATTGACTTCCACATGCTGACGACAGGCTTGCCGATCAATCGTGTCAATCCTGCTTAATGCTTGAATGCATTCTTCTACGGTATGGCACAGAAATCCAGTTTTGCCGTGAACAATCACTTCGGGCGCAGATCCCAAATTCATAGCAATCACGGGCGTTCCGGCTGCCATCGACTCAGCCATCACCAAGCCAAACGGTTCTCTCCAAGTGATCGGAAATAGCGTCGCCACTGCATTTCCTAAAAGGACATTTTTTTGAGCGTGATTTGCTTCACCCAGAAATTGTATCTGCGTCCCGTCAATGTGAGGTTTGACCTCTTGCTCAAAGTACTCTACGTCAACTGGATCGATTTTGCCAGCAATTTTAAGGTGCCAGCCAGTTGCTTTAGCGATCGCGATCGCAATATGAGTTCCCTTTTCCGGCGACATTCGACCCAAAAATGCTAGATAAGGTGGGTCACTGGGTTTAGGATAAAACCGATAAGCCGAAGTATCGACTCCGTTGTAAACCGTTGCAACACAGTTTAAATTCAGCCTAGGTTCCCGCTGAGAGTTGGAAATGCTAATGAATGGTTGACGACGGGCGTGAACAAACATCTTTTCGTTGTCAGGCGTAAAAATGCCATGTAATGTATACACGGTGGGCGTTTTTACCAAATTAGCGTAAGGTAGCCCAGCACATCCCATATGCGAGTGGATCATATCAAACTCGTTAGCCCGTTCATACACTTGACTCAACTGAAGCATTTCATAAATGCCTACTTCTTTGATGGTTGGGTCAAGCCGTAATGCTTTTGGGTGGACTGATTCTAGCTTGGCAGTCGTGGTGGAGTCGCCAGAGGCAAACAGAGTAACCTCATGCCCACGCCGTACCAATTCCTCGGTCAGCAGACTCACGACCAACTCTGAACCCCCATAAGTAGCGGGCGGAACCTGCTCCCAAAGGGGCGCTATTTGTGCAATTTTCATGGAAACCTCCGGTTTATAATTAGTCCAATCTGTTATGGCGATAAGATTTTCTAGCTAAACGTTGCTAGGGAAAGTGTTTATTTGAAAAAGAATCCACCAATATAAAGAGACATTAGAATCTATTTGTGTTGAATTTATCTGTGTCGAATGTGTGATTAGCCGCAAATAATTCATCCAATTTTCTGCTGTGGAATGCTGACAGCACATCTTGCTAAAGCGATACAAATGAAGAATCTTTAGAAAGATTTTATGAAATAGCTTTAAAACAAAAATAGCAATTTTAGTTTTGCTATAACTCTGCCGGAGCGATCGCGCCAAGCCCAATCTGTAAAAGCCCGTATAGCAATCTTTGAGTCACTAAAATAATGGCTAGGTGGGCAGTCAGGCGATCGCGCCCTTGATTCTGCACCGCACCCCAAACCTGACATTGCCGATGCATGGTATGAAACGCTTGAGCCAAATCTTGAGCAAGAGTTGCAATTCGATCTGAATGAAGTGATAGCGATTGAATGTTTTCGGGCAAAGGATCTAATCGCCAGGGTAGCTCATCTAATACGGTAAAGCATTGATGAATTAACTGGCGCTCCGAAGCATGGCAAGTATGAAGCCGCTGCTCTATCGTTAACCAAGAAATTGGGTGCGGCTGTGCCCATTGCCAGTGAGAAGGTTCTTCCAGCCAATTCAGCCCAATTATCTGCCGTTGAGCGGCGATGCGTAACAGTGAGCAACAGCGGGCATGAGCATGTTGAATTGAAAATAGGTTTGGGTGAGAGCGTGTAACCAGATCAGAGGAAAGCGCAGGGGAACCAAAAAGAGACGCGATAGGTTGGGTAAGGCTAGTGAGCCATTGCGCGATCGCCCCATCGCCAATCCTAAATTCTAAATAGCCAGACGGGGTTGCTTTAATATGAATATGGTCTAGTAAGCCAGCAGGTATTTGGGAATAGACCCGATCAGACTTATATCCAGATATTTGTGCTGCCAAGATATTTGCTACTGCGACAGCACAAATATTTGCATAGGCACATATTTGATGAGGAACGGCTGATAAATAGGTTAGCTGGGTGGCTTTAAGTTGAGTCTTTTTATGAGTGCGTTTCAGTAACCCTTTTGAATTCTGAAACCTACTTTTTAACAGCGAAATATGAGTGTGATCAATGCAGGGAAATGTTTTTTCCAAAAAATTTTCCTGCGATATTAATATATCTTGCAGTATAATCTGCAACAAGTGTCCAGTCGAACAAAGTGTAACTTGCAATATAGCACTCATTAAACAATGCAAATTTCTTGTTTGCCAAAGTCATCTTTTACTGAAAGCTAGCTTTGCAGTCAGTATTCTAGTTAGGTAGCTTATTATTTTTTGACGAGGTTCGCAAATAAGAACAGGTATTACTGCTACTTATGCTAATCAAGCAGTATTCATTTAAACAATTTTTCTCTGCGTCTACTTAGATACACACTCTATAGTCCTAAAAAGGTTACAAGAGAGAGGTGAAGGTACACTGGTGACAAGACAGTAATTCTTCTTCATGATGTATCTTTTCACAGCTCTACCTTAGCAATAAATATTTTTTAAACTTCTGCTGTTCATTTCAGCCTCTCACCTATGTACTCAGTACCTTCTAATACTCCAGAGGCATCACGTCCATTTTTAACGTGGCAACGCATCATCGATTGGTCACAGGAACATTATCGGGTGCGATCGTTTGCCAAGGATGAAAAAATTCCAGCGAGACCCGGATTGCTCTATCTGGTTCAACGAGGTGCAGTTCGCTTAGTCGGTAGCGCGCAAGTGAATGCAACCAGCATGTCAGCGCGAACCGTAAATGTGACTCCTGAAGAAGCATTTTTAGGATTTGTAGGAGCGGGTCAACCTTTTGAAATTGTGGCTCAGTCTCCGTTTACCTTGCAAAGTTATGCTCACGTTGACCAAACCTCCGTCTTGTGGATGTATTGGCATGATCTAGACAATTGGCCTCACTTTCGTAGAGAAGTCCTAGATGCATTCCGCTATCAGCATCAACGCAAGTTGCTTTGGCTCAGCACTTTGGGGCAGCGACGAACCATTGATCGGCTCTTAGGCTTCTTAACCTTACTGATTGAAGAGTTTGGCGAGCCAGCCGAGAATGGCTATTGCTTACCTTTTCCCCTAACTCATGCTCAAATCGGTAGCGCAATTGGTTCTACCCGCGTCACCGTTACCCGTCTGATGGGCAAACTGCGTCAAAAGGGGATGATTTGCACTCAAGGCGATAATCTGATTTGTATTCCAACAGATTCGATGTTGAGCAAAAGTTAAAGGTATCCGCTTAAACGCCTAGAATCGTCAAAATGCCGATGAGTGCAGCGATCGCGCCTGCAACGGTAGACCAAACTGGATGAGCGCTTTGACTAACCCGTCCGCTTGAACTTCGCAAGCTGTCTACATCTAGCCAAGCGGTAGTGCCTGGTCGCAGCCAGCCCGTTGCTACAACAGTGTGATTAACTAAATCTGCCGGACGGGTCGCTTTGGGTAATAGATCACCCAAAAATCCAAAGCGCGAGGTGCAGTGAAGTTTGACTATTCCGGTTGCAGTCTCTAAAAGCAAATCTTGATTTAGGTGATTGTTAATTTCAGCACGACCTAGAACACGACCTTCTAGCCGAATCATTTGGCTGTTGATGGGTAAGAGCGGTGCTTGCTGGGTTGCATCTGCTAATGACATTGCGGCGGATGCCTTTAAAAAGCTTGGGCGAATCTCTGGGAAAAAAGGATTGATGCGGATGATCGTGCCAACACAAAATCCAATGAAGGGTAAGCCGCGTAAAAGGGTGCGATCGCCTGCCATCCAACTCATTGCTTCTAGGTTAAACTTCCCACCTATTCCACCAATCAGGAAAAGCAAATAGGCAATAACTATCCCTAAAGCGATGCCAAAGTAGGGTGCGCCTTGAAATAGCAAACTGCGCCATTGTTGCCCATTAAGAGTCGGTTGCCGCGATTTTGAGGGTGGAAATTGCCAATTTAATTCGGGATCAAGCTGCCAATGACGGGCATAGAGTGCGAGCAGTTGCAGGCGATCGCCCGTGGGTGGGTGGGAACTATTGATGGCTAACCATTGGCGGTATGGATTAGTGGCTTCCCACTGCAACACGGGTTCAATCGGCAGGTGAGGATAGAAGCTCCCTAAAGAGATTGCAGCACGGTGATTCAGGGGCATCAACAGATCGAACCCTTCCAGCAAGTAGCTGGTTTGCTTTTGCTGCTGCACATTTTTCGCAGTGCCGATCGCGATTTTTAGCAGGGCGCGGCTGTAGCCATTAGGATTGCCCGTCAGATCAGTCGCCACGCGATCGCCGTAATAAACCCGCTGCCGCGAGAGCCAGAGTGGAATCCAATGCAACAGCCAATACAATCCATAGCTGAAGGCTGCAATCAACGAAGCAGAAGCGCGTGAAACGGCGGCTGTCTTTTGGCTGCCCCAATCTGCCACGACTCGATAAAGCGTGTAGGGAATTTGCAGAATCACCATTGCCACAGACATCAGCGGCACATCCCAATTGGCAAGATGCCCTAATTCATTGGCATAAATGGCAGCAATTTCGTCGTCTGTAAGTTGGTCGAGCAATCCTTGGCTAACCACAATTCGGGCGATCGCAGGCATTGCACCATAGGTAAACGCGATCGGTGCCTGAGTTGGCAAAATTCCTAAAGCGGGTGACGAAATTCCATGTTGACGACAAAAGCGCGGCAAGAGTTGAGTCGTTTCGGGGCTATAGCCTGCCAGTTTTGGCAAGGTTAAGGGCTGCAAACCGTAGAGAACTGTCAACAAGCCATCCAAAATCCAGCGGGAGCCTGCCAATATAACCAACAGCAAAACTGCTGTAAAAGAGGCTGTCCATCTAGGCTCACCCGATTGCACAATACTAAATCCCAAGCGGGGCAACAGCCTAACCAGCATCGTTTCGTAAGACGCAAACACCCAGTAAAGTAGCTGCTGAATGCCGACAAAGAGGGCGATCGCCGTCACGATTTGAATCGCCGCTAACTGGAGCCGTTTTACTTGCCTTAAGGGCTTCCAGTTTTTTGCCCGTTCCGCATTGCGCCAAGTGGGTTGATAAAGATTAACCGATGGTTCAACGGGTTCAACGGCTGCTTTATTGGGTGTCGCAATGGGCGGAACCACCGCAGAAGCTGACCTGATGGGGTGTGAAGCTGGATCAGATTGCTCGGATGCGGTATTTAGCGGGATAAATCCCGCTTGGCTGGATGATTGGGTCGGAATTGGCGATGACAACGGCACAAAGCCGCTGAGATCCATTGAGGAATCTGAGATTTCTGCTGAAGACTTTGGCTCTTCTGATGCGCTAGGGATGTTGTGTAAGTGTGCCAAATGAGGATGGCGTTTGATCAAGCTGTGTAGCGTACGGATTGCCCAGGTTTTCACCTGCTCACTAGAACTGTTCTGTAGCTGTTGGCAAACTTGCGCTGCTTGAACGGTTTCGCCCAATCGCTCATAGGCGATCGCGATCGCCATTTGCGCCCGTGCAACCAAAGGCTGCTCAGTAGGCATGGAAAGCGAATTTTCTAGCAGCAAAGCGGCGGTGGAATAATCCTCTTGCTTGAACGCGGCTAACCCCGCTTCTAGATCGGTCAGATTGGCAGCATTGGTAGACGACTGAGGAGAAGTCATAGGTGTGGACTCCCACTTGGAACCTTTTAAGGATACCTCTACAGGGAGGCGGGTTCTCTCCCCGAAACTACGGGGGCGATCGCGTTTAGTTGTAACTCAGGGTGATCCGCTTCCACTTGTCCCACATTCCACTCGTTGCGAAACAGCAGCACCGGACGGTTCCAGCTATCTTTGACCGTCACCGTGTTAAATAGCCGTCCCGCTTTTTCTAGGGCTTCCCAGCCGCCCACGACCCAGCGAGCCACGGAATAAGGCAACAGTTCCAGGGTTGTTTCCACGCCATATTCACTTTGCATCCGAAACTGCACCACCTCGAACTGCAATTGCCCCACTGCTGCCAAAATTGGCTCCCGCTTTGAGTCATCGGCGGAATGCATAATTTGCACGGCACCTTCTTCTCGCAGTTCTTGCACCCCTTTTTGAAATTGCTTGAATTTGGATGGATTCGGATTTTTGAGGTAGGCAAACAGTTCGGGTGAAAAGGAAGGAATGCCTTCATATTCCAGCTTTTGACCGACGTAAATGGTGTCACCGATCGCAAATACGCCCGGATTATTCAAGCCGATCACATCACCGGGATAGGCGGTTTCGATCACTTCTCGATCTTGGGCAAACAATTTTTGGGGACGAGATAACCGCACCAGTTTTCCAGTCCGCGCATGATTCACGGTCATATCTTTTTCAAACTTGCCGGAACACACCCGCACGAAAGCAACGCGATCGCGGTGTTTTGGGTCCATGTTTGCCTGAAGCTTGAAGATAAACCCTGAAAATTCGGGATAGGTTGGCTCAATTTCGCCTTGATTGCTCACATGAGGAGTGGGCTTGAGGGCGTAGTCTAAAAAGGCATTGAGGAATGGCTCTACCCCGAAGTTGGTCATGGCACTGCCAAAAAATACTGGAGTCATCATGCCCGCATGAACTGCTTCTAGATCCAGCTCGGAGCCAACGCCTTCTAGCAGTTCCAAGTCATCTTTGAATTGGTAGTACAAATCTTGTTCTAACAACTGCTCAATCCGGGGATCGCCAAAGTCAATCATCGTATCTACGGCTTCTCGTTGCCCGTGGGAAATTCGTTCAAACAGGTGAATTTTCTGGGTGCTGCGCTCAAACACACCTTTGAAGCGATCGCCCATCCCGATCGGCCAATTTGCCGCGTAGGTCGCCAAGCCCAATTCCTGCTCAATTTCGTCTAGCAGTTCTAGCGGTTCCCTGCTAGGGCGATCGAGTTTGTTGACAAACGTAAAAATTGGCAGCCCGCGCAAACGGCAAACTTCAAACAGCTTGCGAGTTTGTGGCTCCAGACCCTTTGCCGCATCAATCAGCATTACCGCATTGTCAGCAGCGGCAAGGGTGCGATAGGTGTCTTCACTAAAATCTTGGTGACCGGGTGTATCCAGTAAGTTGATCTGGTAGCCTTTGTAATCAAATTGCAGCACGGTGGAGGTAATCGAAATGCCACGTTGCTGCTCCATTTCCATCCAGTCGGAAGTGGCATGACGCTGCGCCCGTCGAGCTTTGACGGCTCCAGCTTGGTGAATGGCACCCCCATACAGCAACAGTTTTTCTGTCAACGTGGTTTTGCCGGCATCGGGGTGAGAGATGATAGCAAAGTTACGACGACGCTCAACCTGGGTCTGCAATTCAGCCTGGATTTCAGTGGACATTTATTCGCCGGATAGGTAAATCTTGAAAACCGGAGTTTATCCGATAGAATCTCAAGTCTAGCAGTACCTTAAACAGGGCTACAAGGGCAAGAATTTACTGGATGAAACCCGACCAGAATGAAGCTAGACTGGACTATGGGTGATCAGCGCCTAGTATGGATTTGCTGCCCGTTCCCCGGTTCCCATCGCATGGATTGAAATTCGCTATGGATGATCTCACTCAACGTCGTAAACTGCTGTCTGCTTTAGCTCACGGAGCAATTTTCTTTAGCTATACTTTCATTGCAATTGGAATTCCGATCGCAATTTTAGTGATTTCAGACGATCAGGTCGTTAAAGATAATGCAAAAGAATCGATTAACTTTCACTTTAATCTTTATATTTATGCAGCGATTTTCTTCTTGCTGATATTTGTGGCAATTGGAATTCCGCTTTTAATGTTGTTGGGTGTCGCCAGTTTTGTGTTGCCAATTATTGCGATCGTTCATTCGGTTAGCGACCCCAACAAACCCTATCGGTATCCTTTTATTTATCGATTACTCAAGTAAGATTCAGCGCAATTTCGGCTCAAAGGGTTGAGCAATTATTTTTAATAGCTCTTACGGAAAACTCACTAATTTGGGGTGGGTTTTTGCGATCGCAGCCCTTAAGCGATCGCTGTATAGTAGCAGTGTAGTGCAGCCCAAATGAATGTAAGGCTCTTTATGCAAACTCCTAATACTTTTGATTCTGATAAGCGCAAACTTTTGTCTTCATTGGCTCACGGGTCAATTTTTATCAGCGCTACCTTCATCTCAATTTTAATTCCGATCGCAATTCTAAATGTTTCCGATGATCCCGTGGTGAAAGACAACGCGCGCGAAGCCATTAACTTTCACTTCAATGTTTGGCTCTACGGAATTTTTCTAGTCCCTCTTTCGTTCGTCACCTTTGGATTAGCGGGCGGCATTTGGTGGCTCATTCATTGGGGATTGACAGCTTGGGCAATCTTTCATTGCCTCAACACGCCTGACGAGCTATTCCGATACCCGTTCATTTTCCGTCTTTTGAAATAGGTGCGATCGCAGTAGCTTGTCTTCATTTGAAATAAAACTGCCCTCCGGTCGAGTGACCGGAGGGCAAGAAGTACAGTTAAACGCTTGTGTGATTAGTATTGCGAAATTTTCAAAAGTCATGTTTTAAGAATGTGCCAGCCATTAGAGTGTCCATCTTTGCGAGAGCGTATCCAAAACGGTAACCGCATAGCTTCACTCAAGATGTCGTTCTACAGTGAAGCCATTCACCTCATGCACTAACAAATTCAGCAGCCGCTAAGGCTGCTTTTTTTATTGTCAAATCGGCGATTTTGTTCATGCCTATTTTGTGCGGCGATGCCAGAAACTCTTGGGTTTAAATTGCTCTACCAAATCGTGTTGACGATCCAACCAAACCCTAAGCCGATGAGACAAACGGTTGTTAATAGCCAAAAGGATTGCATTCCATTCACATCTCTTGCCTGTAGGTCAATTCGGGCAAGGGTTTCAGCAGCTAGAATTGTCAGGATTTGAGTGAAAACATGCAGCCAATACAGGATTACGGCTGCTAACCCAGCAACCAAAAAGATTGCAGTAAATGCCACAGTGTCCGAATGAAACCAGCGATTGACGAAGTCGCTGAAGCTTGTTAGAGGCGACATGAATGCAATCGAGGATACGACGATCCAGCTAATGGCTAAGGTTGCGGTGAATAAATTATGGTCAAGGGCAAGCCGGCAAAAGTTTTTAGGCTGAGGCGTTGCAACTTTTGCTGCTTCGTTTGCGTCCGCGTATGGACTGGCTGATTGAGCTTCGTTGGCTGGTTTGGCAGCTTTTTCTGATTGGCGCGTTTGAGACGATTCAAGGTTGACAGATCCTAAAAATCGCGATCGCCCTTGACCCACAGTTGACTCCTGCCGAAACTTTACCTCGTTGGGCATGGTTGCGCCAATCATCTGATAGCATTCCGCCATCAACCACGCAGGCTTGGGTGAGGGTAATCCTGCCAGATACCAACCAAAGCTGGCGTAGCAAACAATGAGTAATGCTAAAGATGCCCAAGGAACCCGTTTTACAGATATTTTCACGCCCACCTTTAAGCCTCTCGTCTTTGACCCAGTTCACTGATTCTATGTCTAATCCTCTTGTGAAAGGGTGTGTTAGAAGCAAAGCCTTTATAGCAGGTGTCAGGTGTCAGGTGTCAGGTGTCAGGTGTCAGGTGTCAGGTGTCAGGTGTCAGGTTCTAGGGGTGAAGAGGGTTGTGTGCCTAGATTTACGCTCTATTGCTTGTCCAACCATTCTCGGTACTGCTATAGAGTTGAAGATCTACCCCGTCAGGGGACTGCTAGGTAGGTGGATGAGTTGCCATTATTAATGAGTGACAGAGAGAGACAAGCACGCCAAGCCCCCAAGCCAAGCCGCTTCTATCTTTCTTCTGTCAGCCACCAACCTACTTAAACAAGGATATTTCATCATGCAACTCGAAACGATCGCATTGGATGCTTCCCGCTCATCTAGCGTAGCCAGCGCTCCTGCCGCACTAGCTTCGCAGCCTGCCCAAGCTCAACCCCAGCAATTTGGCACTACCGAAACCTACTCTGACAACATTTTAGGACCAGTAGGTTTCACCCTGTCCAACCTGCGGATTACAGCCAAAAACAAGAAGCCTGCCTATGCTGTTCAAACACCTTACATCATCGGTTCTGACGAGCAGTTTTCCATCAGCGTTGATATCCAATTCAACAAATCCCCTTTGAGCGTTTTGTTGATGTGCCTTAAGACCCGTATGGTGATTGATTTCGCCTTTGAAGGTTATGGCAAAGACGCTGTGGAAACTCATCTGAAAGCAACTGGTTTGACTCAAAAAGGTGAATTTAAGTACACCCTGACCTACACCGCCAATGCAGTCGTTGCCGGTTTGACTTCTGGTTTGTACTCAATCGCCGCGATCGCCACCATCGGTCCGGTTGAAAACGAATGCAGCTCTTGCGTGTTCGGTCATGGCTACCTCGATCGCTTGCTTGTTCAAGTTTACCCTTCTAACGAAGAGTGCGGTATCTAAGCCTATAGCTACCCTAAGCTTGATTTTTAAGCGGTTTTGCTAGATTTCTAGGATATCCTGCATCAACACCCGATTGGCTACTAGTGCCGACCGGGTGTTTTCTATTTTCTCACCTAAGGCTGACTCACTCTTACAGCTAGGGTTGTATACTTTGCTCCATCGTTACTGGTGGAACAGAATTGTGGAGTTAGCATCCTTTTATTCCATGCGATCGGTGATTCGCTGTCGGGCTAAGCAACGGCTGTTGATCGATCCAGATTATTCAGAATCTATAGAATCAATCGATGACAGTTTGCTGAAAGAGCTTGCGGCAACATTATTTCAAACGCAGCGCTACCAGCCGCTAATTGCAGGATGTGACTCTGAACAAGAACTCGTCAATTTGGAAAATGCATTGATTGCGGAACTGGTCGCAACCTATCTGACTTTGTGGCAACAGCGATCGCAGCCCATGATTCAGCATCTAAATTCGCTGCTGTAATAATTTCTGATTCGATAGTACGCATTCATCTGAAGATATTTGCTTAGAAAAAATCCGTCTTTGGACGACTCACTAGACTAGAAAAAATCCGTCTTTGGATGACTCACTAGACTTGAGAAATAGAGCAGAGCGTGTAAAGATTGCCGTGACACTGGCAACTGTTTTCCCAACATCCAAGCTGCAAGGGAATTTATGACGCGGATTTTAATCCTACACGCTTCTTTAGGAGCCGGACATCTGAATGCAGCGAAGGCGCTCTGTGACGCATTTGAGCGCATTTCTGAGGTGGAAGTTCGCAGTGAAGATGCATTGAGCTATGCTAACCCGCTTTACCGGAGCGCGGTGACCCAAGCCTACAAACAACTAAGCGAAAAGGCTCCCCAACTTTACAAAGCCTTTTATGAAGGCAGCGACATCAGCGATCTAGAAAAATCCCTCGACAGTAACTTGACTTGGGCAAAACTAGAACGCCCCTTTTTTGCTGATTTGGAACAGTTACTCAAAGAGTTTGATCCTGATGCGATCGTCTGTGTGCAGCAAATTCCCAGCCGTTTACTGCAAATTTTGGAGCAAGATGCTCAAACGGCAAAACCTCAATATGTCGTAGTAACCGACGTGATCGCCCACAGCACTTGGATTAATCACGGCGTTCACGGCTATTTTCTGCCCAATATTCTCAGCGCCAATTTGTTGATTCAGCGGGGGGTCAATCCGGCAGTGCTCCACGTAACGGGGATTCCGGTCAAGCTGGAGATTATGGAGCCGAAAACTAAGGAAGAAGCGCGATCGCGTCACTCTTTGCCAAACAACGTGCCCGTAGTTACCCTATTCGGGGGCGGCTTGAATCCCCGCCGGGTCAAATCAATGGTGGTTGATTTGCTGGCAAGCCCATTGCCTATTCTGTTGATCGTGGTTGCAGGACGAAATGAAAAATTGGTGGAAGCGCTGGAAGAGGTGACCGATAGCGCTCACGTCCAGTTGCGTAAGCTAGAACAGATTGATTATGTAGATGATTTGGTGGTGGCAAGTGATTTGGTAGTCACCAAAGCAGGCGGCTTAATTACCAGCGAAATTTTAGCGCGAGGAACCCCAATGGTGATCGTAGACCCGATTCCTGGGCAAGAGGAGCAAAATGCCGACGTAATTGCTGCTGCGGGTGCTGGCGTGCAGCTACGACTGCCGGAGATGGTGGCACCTGCTGTTCTATATCTGTTGAAGCGCCCCGATCGCCTTGCCGAAATGCATCAGTCGGCATTAGAACTAGGGCAACCACGGGCTGCCCTCAATATTGCAGAACACATCCTGAATGATCTCCACGCTCGTCGAGTGATGCAGACTTTAGAAGTAAGCGAATTAGAAACCAGTCCAATAAAACCAAGCGCGATTCCCGCAGGGAGTCCTCTGGAAAACTTAGCTAACGTTTTACGAATCGCCCATGCAGAGTAATTTCAACCTTTCCCCTTCACCTTCAACAACAGAACCGTTTCTTTGGGGAGTCGCCACCTCCGGTTATCAAATTGAAGGCGGCTACAACGGCGAAGGCGAACCCAAAAACAACTGGTTTCTCAGTGAACAGCGCGGCAGCGTGATGAGAACAGGCGCAGCAGCAGAATTTTGGACGCGCTACGAAGAAGACTTTCAAGCCTGTCAGAAGATGGGACTGACTGCCTTTCGCCTCGGTTTAGAATGGGCGCGAATTCAGCCGTCTACAGAAATCTCTCTATCTGCGCCTCCAGCATTTGACCTAGATGCGCTAGATGGATACACCGATCGCATTGCTGCCTGTCGCCGTCATGGGCTGGAGCCTGTGATCACCCTGCATCACTTCACCCATCCCGCTTGGCTAGGGTTAGATGCATGGCTTACAGAAGACACCATCGATCGCTTTGGCGAGTATGTTCAAACCACGGTGGCTCATATTAACCGTCGCTTGATCGATCATCATCAGCTTGCCCCGATCCACTGGTATATCACCCTGAATGAACCCAATATTCTAGTTTCTAACACTTACCTAAGTGGGCAATTTCCCACCGATTCTATGCTGGGGATCGGGTCGGTGTTTCCCGCTTACAACCATTTGCTAGCGGCTCATGTACGTGCCTATAATTTGATTCACGACCTGTATGAATCCGAAGGTTGGGCAACTCCCCGCGTATCGCTCAACACCTATTGCAGCGATCTCTACTGGTCTGAAAAAGTCATTTGGGATTTGCTCAGTTTGCGGCTGAGATCGGTAGACCCCGCCGACCTGCAAGCCTATGTCTACGCCAATGCACAGCGCATGGAAGCCGCCTTAAAAACTGCAAATCTTTCGTTTCGGCGCGATTTGCCCTATCAGTTAGGGCGCTTCGCTCACTGGTTTAGCAATCGATTAGGGCGACGTAATTTTGATGCGCGTCACTTAGGCAGCTTTTTGCAAGAACTAGAAGCCTCACCCCGCGCCCAAGTGTTCGATTTCATTGGGATTGACTACTACGATCCCTTTATTGCCCATGTTTTTCGTTTGCCCTCTTTCTCTGATTTTGAGTTTGAGACGAAGGATTTTCGCGGCTGGCTGATGAGCGGCATCACCAGCAAATGGTGGGATTGGCGCAGTTTGCCAGAGGGATTGCATTTTTTCTGTAAGTTTTATGCTCAAGAAATTGGCAATTACCCGATTTTGATTGCCGAAAATGGGATGGCGTTACGCCGTAAGCCGGATAATAGCGTGGCATCTCGTCGTGGGGATCAACTGCAACGCAGCGAGTTTTTGAAAGCCCATGTGTTTCAAGTAGAGCGATTGATTAAGGAAGGTGTGCCAATGGTGGGCTATATGCACTGGTCGCTTACAGACAACTACGAGTGGGGATCTTACACGCCACGGTTTGGGCTGCTTTCCATCGACTTTACTCAAGGCAGCGATCGCATTGTGGAAGATCACTTAGGCGATCGCCCCTCCGAAACCTACGCCCAACTGATCCGCGAAATGAAAGGTAGTTTGGCAACTCAGATTTCCCAGGATTAAATGGACTATTCCACCGCGATTGCCCATCCAAAAAGTTGATATTTCTATCCCACAAAAGATTCCACAAAAAAGCGCGATCGTGTTTATTCTAGTGATCTTTGGTCGCGGCGAATTAAATACTCAAGAAGCTGATCGGTTCGTTCACTACTCGCTGTGAGGCGTTCACTACTCGCTGTGAGCCGTTCAATAGCGGCATCCGTATGTTGTTGAAACACTTGTAAGGCAGCATCGGTTCGCATCTGGGACATTTGTAATGCTGCTGTACCCTCTCGTAAGGCTAAAATCCCTTCGCTATTGCGACGGCTAACTTCGATCAAGACGGCAATGTCTTCTGAGTTTTTGTCAATCGCCTGGAGGATAAGGTTCGCAGTTAATTGGAGGTCAACACTCTGACCTTCGGTACGATCAACTCTTTGAGACAAGTCATTCGATTGAGTCATAGCGTTAGTTCTGCAATTGTTTACAGTTTAAGCGATCGCCGCGTTGTGAACAGCGATAGCTCTATTCAGAACAGGGTATCGCTAAACTTCCCGCCCCTTGAAACTGAAGTTAGTAATTGTCTCCTGAAACCTGACCCCTTTTTCTTACTCCTTACAACTCAAATCCCTGAACTAGAGTTTTACCCAAAGTGCCCTCAAAAGTGCGTTGAGTGGAGGTCAGCAGCACCACAATATTTTTACCATTAGGCGATAGCACCACCTCTCGGATAGAAAAACCGACTGCCCCATCCTGATTTAACTCGATCGCTCTTGTTTTTGAGCCGTAGTTCATCTGCATTTGCAGAGATGCCTGGTCTTTTTGAGCAGTGCCACCAAACATTGATGAAACGGTGACGTTTTGCTGCAACTGAATTTGCATTGCAGGTTTGCCAGTTCCCAGATTTACGGTGGCTGTTTCGGTGCCGTTGGGAGTGCGCGATCGCTGGGTGATAGGCAGACTCGTGCCAGCCACCAGAGCCTCTAGCTGAAGATTTTTCCGTAGAGTTTGGGTTTGTTTCAGTAAATTCTTTTCCGCTACTTCCAAACTTAACCCCGCATCGACTTCACCATACTGAGTTTCCATACAGCCTGCTTCAACACAGGCATTCTTTGCCACATCCACCATTTGCAGCGCCGACTTGGGAATTCCTGCTCCCAAATCTCGCCAGCTTTCTAAATATAAAAAGTAGCGTCCATCTGCTGAAAAGCCTGCTTTTTTCTGTAGGGTTCGTTGGGAGGGCGCAGAAAAATCGACTGATTCGATCGCAGCGGTTGGCGCGGTGGTAGGCACTGGATTTGGCTCAGTCGCAACCTGATTCGCTGGATCGTTGGGTGACGGGTTAGGTTGAGTCAGTTTTGCATTTACCGCAGAAATCGAGCCAATAGCAGAAACCAACCCCACCATCAGCACAGGCAAAAACAAAATCCGAGTATAGATATTTTTTGGCAACATAAAACTGAAATAGATCGCAACTGTATTGAGATCTTGAGACAGGTTAGGCTGATATTTCGTTCCAAGCCTGCCTAAAGATCTCTCATACCTTTCAGATTGGTTCACAGTTCGTCAGGATTCAGTTCAACCATTTCAGGATTAATCTGGTAAACAACAAAATTGGGCGATGGCGCTTCGCGCGACGTTGCTTGCTTCCCGCAGGGAATAGTCGTTCGCTAAACCAAATGGGCTTGTAAAAAATAAAATCCCGCTGCAAATGCCAGCGCTAAAAAACATCCGATCGCGGTGAGGCGTACCCGCTTTGTATGGGGTGAAGGCGTAACACACTCGCGCACCAAAATAGAGGCGATCGCGCCAAACAGGTAGCTGAGGCAGAGGGTCAAATATTGCCAATCTTGCCGAATCCACCAAGCTGCACACAGCGCCAGCGACAACCCTAACATTGCCGCCTCCACCAGTTGAGGAGGATTGTATCGGCTAGTCATCTCCAGTCCGTGCCACCAAGCGCGCGATCGTCTCATGCAAACTCTCCCAAAACTATCCGTAGGATAATGCAGGCAGCAAAAAATGGCTAGACCCAAGCGAAAAGCATTAGAGATAGGACTTACGCACTCGCCCCCTAAATCCCCCAATTCTGGGGGACTTTGATCTCTAGCTCCCCCAGAATTGAGGGTTGGGGGGCAAATTTCGGTTGATTTGCGTAAGTCCTGAGAGAGAAACTTTCCTTAAATGGTCGATCGCTTGCTCCATTTCCACTTGAGGAAACTCCTGATAAAATCGGCTGACGCTTTGAAACGGTTGAGGCGTTACTAGCACGATCGCGCGATCGCTCCAAGTTTGCAGATGAGGCAAAATCTCTGATGGTGCAACAGGAACGCAGATCCAAATCTCGGCAGGATTTTTGGCGCGTAGAGATTGGACTGCCACTGCCATTGTCATTCCGGTAGCAATCCCATCATCTACAATCAGCGCGATCGCCCCCACTGGATCAACCTGGGGGCTAAACGGTGCCAACTGTTCCCATTGGGATTGGGCACGGTTTCGTGCCTGCAACATCAGTTCATCATGCTGAGCAGAAAACGATTGCGCTTGAGTTGACCACAAAATATCCCCATTTGAAGTGACGGCACCCATTGCTAATTCTGGGTTTTCAGGGCGCGTAATTTTCTTTGCCACAATCACATCCAGTGGGCAATGCAGCGCTTCGGCGATCGGAGCAGCTACTGCAATGCCGCCTCTTGGCAACGCATAAACCACAAACCGACGGGTTACTTCAGAGTCGCGATCGCGGGTTGGGGTTTGAGCCTCCACTACAGCCAAAACCGCTTGGGCTAAACGCTCACCTGCCTCTAGCCGATTTGCAAAAACCGTCGAATTTGAACTGGGAGACGGTGAATTAGCAGTCATAACGACCCCAGAAACTCATAGTGGGATTTTCTTCATCATGCCTGAGTTTGCCTGAATCTGCCGACTGACACTAGAAAAATTCTCAGACCTGTCCTACGCTAACCCAAAGGTATTAAATCATTTTCCCCTACGTCATGACTGCCGAAAACCAAATCGATCTATTCAATTTATCCAGCGCCTCAGATGCATCTTTGCCGCCGATTGATCCGGAGCAAATTCCTACGAATGCTAAAGTCCCGATTCCTGTGGGAACCTATGCCACGATGGATGCGATGAAACAACATTGCAACCGCTGTTATCGCTGTGAGTTGGGTCATACCCGCACCAATGCCGTAGTGGGGGAAGGCAATTTAAACGCTGACATCATGATTGTGGGGGAAGGTCCAGGGCAAACTGAGGATGCAACAGGGCGACCCTTTGTGGGGCGATCGGGCGAACTGCTCGACAAAATTTTGGCGGCAGTCAGGCTAACGCGCGACCAAGATGTGTTTATTTGCAATGTGGTTAAGTGTCGCCCACCCGAAAACCGTGACCCAAAACCAGCGGAGGCGGCAGCTTGCAAGGGCTATTTACTAGAGCAAATTCGCTTGGTTGATCCTAAAATTATCTTGCTCACTGGAAAAGTTGCCTTGCTGAATTTGCTGGGCATTAAGCAAGGAATTACTAAAGTGCGAGGTCAGTGGATTGAGCAGGATGGTCGTTTGTATATGCCAATCTTTCACCCGGCATATCTGCTTAGAAACCAATCGCGAGAAGTAGGACAGCCTAAATGGTTGATGTGGCAAGATGTTCAGACGGTGCGCGCAAAGCTGGATGAGTTGCGGAGATAAGCTAATATCTTTTCGTATTGCAGAGAGCAAATCAAATTGAAGAGACAAGAAGCTGAAGCCCTTTGTTCATGAAGTTTTGAGGATTGCAATTTAAACGACGGTTAGCTTTGGATCGATTGATCGCGATCGCGCAACTTTCCCCAATTCCAACAAAAAAGGAGATGATCAACACCTCCTTTTTGCTTCAGTCGTTTAATTTCGCCGCCAATCACGAAGTATCTACAGGCTAATTACTTATTAGGTTGAGGAGTAGTTCGTAAGTAAGGCTTGATTTCGGTCACGCCCTTTGGAAACTTCTGTCTCGCTTCTTCAGTAGGAATCGTAGGCACAACGACGACATCATCGCCATCTTTCCAATTGGCTGGAGTCGCTACGCTGTAATTGTCGGTCAATTGTAGCGAATCAACCACCCGCAAGATTTCATCAAAGTTGCGACCCGCGCTAGGTGGGTAGGTCAGGCTTAACCTCAGTTTCTTGCTGGGATCAATTACAAAAACGGTACGAACAGTCACCTTTGCATTTGCATTGGGGTGAATCATGTCGTAAAGCTCTGACACTTTCTTATCTGCATCTGCCAAAATCGGATAGTTTACCGTCGTTTTTTGAGTTTCATTAATGTCTCCAATCCATCCAGCATGAGAGGTTGTGTCATCTACACTTAAGGCAATGACTTTAACATTCCGCTTGTCAAATTCAGGCTTGAGTTTAGCAACTTCGCCAAGCTCAGTTGTGCAAACGGGTGTGTAGTCAGCAGGATGAGAAAAAAGAACAACCCAACTATCGGCTGCCCAATCGTAGAAGTTAATCTCTCCTTCGGAGGATTGCTGAGTAAAGTTGGGCGCTGTGTCGCCAAGGTAGAGAGCCATAACCGATTAGTTCCTTTCTGTTATCAAATTACATAATCGCTGTTTAGATCATGCCATAAACCCCGGTTCCCCAGTCGGATTCCAGATCTATTTATTTTTTGAGATGCGTCAAGGATGCGATCGCTCTCTTAGACCATACGTATCTCAACATCGTTGTATTTCTTAATAAATTAATGCTGCTATTTCTTATAGCTAAAAGCTTCTGCCACACTCAATTGTCTTTTTACCGTTAAGAAGCACTGAAATCTGTCTATCCGCTAATCTTTATTTGTTAATCTTAGTCACTTTGGTCATCAGCAAATCTTACATTCTGTAGAAAATCTTCAGGAAAAAGCGATAATTTCAGACGGGACTGTTCTCAAAAAGTTATTCAGAGTTAGAGATTTATGGAAGCAAACGTCGCAAACGTCATGGAAGCAAATGCACTCCTCATTGTTGATGAAAAACCCCTTTCGCTGCGGCAATGCTTACGCTATCTGCAAATGGGCGGAAAATTGCAAGGATTTATTGGAGATGTCCTGCGTCAGTATGTTTTAGAGCAAGAGCTAGAAACCCGTGAAGGGTTAGAGATTAATTCCGCAATGGTAGAGCAGGCATCGGTTGATTTCCGCTTGCAAAATAAATTGACCGATCAGCAGTCGTTTCAAGATTGGCTAGTGCGGAATGGCACAACCTATGATTTATTCCATAGTCAGATTAAAAACAGCTTTAAGCTTGAAAAACTAAAGGCTCAGATCACTGAACCTCGTCTGCAAGAGCATTTTATTGAACGAAAGCTCATGCTAGACCGAATTGTGATGTCGCGCATTGTGGTAGAAAGCAAGGAAATGGCAGAAGAGTTGCATACCCAAATTGCTGAAGGCGGTAGTTTTGAGCAACTTGCCCGCGAGTACTCCAAGGCAGATGAGCGTGTTGCCAATGGCATGATGGGACCGGTGAGTCGCGGCACAATGCCCGATGTGCTAAGGTCGGCGCTTGAGTCCGTCGAGCCAGGAAGCGTAGTGGGTCCCTTGCCAATCGAGAACTATTGGGCAATTTTTCGCGTTGAACAATTTCTACCCGCTACCTTAGAAGATGCCCAACTCAAACAAACAATGCAAGGTGAATTATTTGAGAAATGGCTCACTGAAAAAATCCAATCCATGACGGTTAAGCTTCAAGTGAATGAATAACAACCTGAGTCTTTCAGGATTCATTTGTTAGAGTATCGCTGTTGATGTCTTGCAAAGATCGGTCACCCTATCCCTTAAATGCGTTAGTCCAGGAACCCTCCATGATTGCAACTGATCTCACTACTAATTTGCCTTGGAATTCTCCACCGCTCAGCTTGCTAAACCCGGATCAACAGGTTCAGTTTAGGCAGAAGGCAGAAGTTCGTCGCTACGGGCTAGGAGAAGTCATTTGGGCAACTGATTCTCCTGGCATTCACAGTTATGTGCTGAAGGGTAAGGTGCGTTTGGTGCCTGAGGATGAGCAGTCTGTCATTCTAAAAGCGGGAGACTGGGTAGGAGATTTACTTGAGTTGCCGGGTTCTTGGAAGGCGCGGGCGGCAGAAAAGGATGTGGTTTTGGTGAGTTGGCGAACCGATCTATGGCAGGCGATCGCCACTCCCCCATTAGAGAGTTACTGGGCATCCCATCGGATACGGCTACAGCCTAAAACAAACGATGCCCCTCAGCCGGTTTCTGGCTTTCCTTTTGTGGCAGCCGTAAATACTCCTGCTGCCTGTCTGACAATGGTAGCCAATCATTTGCAAATTTCTACCAGCTTGGATTGGGTGCAACGGCAACTGTCTAGTCAACGTCCAGCCGATGTGATTGAAGCGGCTGAAAAAGTAGGATTGCAGTTACGCCATATTGATCTCCGCAGTAGTCAAGGGATTGATTGGACAGGATTGCGCCGATTGGAGTATCCCGTCCTGATGATGTGGCAAGACCAAGATACGGCATCGTCAACGTTTCAAAACAATGGATCTAAGGGATCGGCTCATTGGGTGGTGGTCTACAGCACGAAGGGCGATCGCCTGATTATTGCAGATCCCCTCAATCCCAATAGAACCTGCGAAAGCATTCCCCGCTCAACCATCCAGACAGTGTGGGATGGTCAACTGTGGCAGATTGAAACGATTCAGAAGCAAGAACGCTTTGGCTTATCTTGGTTCTTGCCAGCCGTCTGGAGATATCGCCGCCTGCTCAGTGAAGTGTTGCTAGCATCTTTTACTCTACAAATCTTGGGTTTGGCAGGTCCAATCATTACGCAGGTCGTGATTGATAAGGTCATGGTGCAGGGCAGTCTATCCACTTTGGATGTGATGGCGTTTGCGTTCTTAGCAGTGGCATTTTTTGAAGCATTCCTGGGAACACTACGCCTGTTCGTCTTTACCCACACTGCACGACGGCTCGACCTTAGCCTGTCGGCTCAGCTTTTTCGACATCTAATGCGGTTGCCCTTATCTTACTTTGAGGCGCGACGGGTTGGCGATACGGTTGCACGAGTGCAAGAGCTAGAAAATATTCGCAGCTTCCTCACAGGCACCGCAATGACGGTAGTTTTAGACGCAGTTTTCGCTAGCGTCTACCTGACCGTCATGTTTTATTACAGTGTCACCCTCACGTGGGTGGCGCTAGCAGTATTACCTCTGTTCGCCGCTCTGACTATCATTGCAACACCCATTTTGCGAGGGTGGCTCAACGAAACCTTTAACCGCAGTGCCGATAGTCAGTCATTTTTAGTGGAAACGGTAACTGGCATTCACTCTGTTAAAGCCCATACGGCAGAGCCAGTCTCGCGGGAACGCTGGGAAGGGCTATTTGCCAGATTCATTCGCACTAGCTTCAAAGCTTCCACGACTTCTAACATCAGTGGCAACATTGCAGATTTCCTGACTAAACTTTCTTCCGTGCTTATCCTGTGGTTTGGGGCAAAGCTGGTGATTGAGCAAAAGCTGACGATTGGTCAACTCGTTGCCTTTCAAATGCTTTCCGGTCGCATGACGGGACCTTTGCTGCGATTGATTCAGCTTTGGCAGACGCTTCAGCAAGTGCTGCTTTCAGTCGATCGCATTGGCGATATTCTTAATACTGCCCCAGAAGCAGAATCGGGCACTGGTTTGGTGCTGCCGCCGTTGCAAGGGCAAGTCGTGTTTGACCAAGTCTTTTTCCGCTACAATCCCAATCAGGAGCCAGTATTACGCGGAATTTCTTTCACGGTTGAGCCGGGAATGCTCGTTGGCGTAGTCGGTCGGAGCGGTTCTGGAAAAAGCACTCTTTCTAAGCTAGTCCAGCGGCTTTATCCAGCGGAATCTGGACGCATTTTGGTAGATGGATTCGATATTAAAAGTGCTGATTTAGTTTCTTTGCGGCAACAAATTGGTGTGGTGCTGCAAGAAGACTTTATGTTCAACGGCACTGTTTTTGACAACATTAGCCTTGGAAACCCCAACGTAACCGCCGAACAGGTGGTTGAGGCGGCTCGGTTAGCGTCTGCCCATGACTTTATCAGTGATCAAGTCCATGGGTATGAAACCAATATTGGGGAACGAGGCACAGCCCTATCAGGTGGGCAAAGGCAGCGGCTAGCATTGGCGCGGCTGTTCCTTTCACAGGCTCCAATTTTGGTGCTAGATGAGGCGACTAGCGCTCTAGATAGTGAGACTGAGCAGCAGGTTTTGCAAAGTTTGCAGCGTGTCTCAGCAAATCGCACCGTTTTTCTGATTGCTCACCGATTTGCACCTTTGAAAAAAGCAGATTTGATTTTGGTGTTGGAGAAAGGAGTGCTAGTAGAGAAGGGCACTCACGATGATCTGCTTAAGAGTAAAGGGCTGTACTGGTCGCTTTATCAAAGACAACAAGCGGCTGTTTAGAGAAATTGTCTTGAACGGAAAGGGCGATCGGTAACCTGTAAATTCTCAGCGGTCAACCTCAAGAAACTAGGATATAGTTTCAACCCTTCCTAGCGAGATTTGTATAAAATGCTAATTGCCTTCAGTAAAACCCACGATTTTTTTAAGCCAATTGGCGGTTTTTGTAAAGTTGTGTAAAGTATGTATGCCGAGATCAACTCATAGGGCATCATAGCAATGCCATTTGATGGGGTGATAGCCGCGATGCCTGACAGTATTGGAAATACCCTAAGTACCGCTCTTTCGATTTCCTTAGGTACAAACATAAAAACATTTGCCGACTCAGTAGAGTTCGGCGATGAGGACTATTACAAGTTTACGCTGAATAAAAGTAGCAGTTTTAACCTAGCGTTGACAGGTTTAAGTGCAAATGCAGATGTTGCCATTCTCGATGCTAGCGGCGCTGTAGTCTCCGTTGGTGGTATTCCACTTCAGTCTCTTAATCAAGGATCGTTAGCTGATACGATCAACACCGTTCTTGCGCCAGGCAGTTATTTTATTCGAGTATTTCCAGGACCGCCTGCCGATCCTGCCAATACTACTCCCAGCACAAACTATAGCCTCAGCGTCCGAAGTGACACAGGTGTTCGCACCGATATAGTTTGGCGCAACTATTCAGATTCGTCTGGTGGCGCAAATCGTCTCTGGACCATGGACGGGACAGATGTAGTTACATTTAATTTTCTTCCCTCTATTGAAACTTCGTGGCGCTTCAACGGTCTAGATGATTTTAATGGTGATGGAATTGATGACCTTGTTTTGCGATATTACGGCACCAATAATGCTAGTTTCCCCCTAGGCACCCAATTGCTTTTGCTGCTAGATACGAATGGTCAGATAGCTGGTGAGGTAGCCCTTCCGAGTCAGCCTAATCCCAACATTAACCTTGCAGGGGCAGGCGACCTAAATGGTGATGGCACTCCAGATCTAATTTTTCAAAATACGAGTACTGGAGAAATTGGTTTTTGGCTGCTAAACCCAGGTCCATCATTTTCCATTCTTAGCGATATTGCTACTAATCTTTTTGTTGGAGCAGGTAGAGAGGTTTTTCGAGTTACTGATTTTAATAATGACAACAAGCCCGATCTGCTGATTCATGATTACAACACTGGGGAAAATCTGGTTTGGTTTTTTAATGGAACGACTCTTGCCTCCACCGGCAGTCTGCCTACTTCAGCACCCTCCGAATTTCCTCAGGGTGGAGGAGACTTTAATGCAGATGGACAAGCCGATCTTCTAGTTCGTAACTTTGCTACCGGAGAAAACAATGTCTGGATTCTGGATGGATTAAGCCGAACTGCCATTCTTCCGATTATCACTGTAAACGATGTTCCAAACTGGGTTGCTCTATCCCCATCTACGAGATCGCTCCCCGTTGTACAGCAAGACGGAGCCGGGGGCAGCCTTGGGACAGCGCTCAACATCGGTGCTTTGTATGGAAATGGACTGTATCGCGACACCATCACAACAAGCGACACAGGCGATTACTATCAATTCTCACTGAATGGACTATCAACAATTAACTTAAACCTCAATGGGTTAGGCGGCGGCAACCTAGGAGCCAACCTAAATGTGCAGGTTCTAAACGGCAGTGGGGCAGTCGTTGCCGCTTCAAGTAATGCTGGCATCGCTCCAGAAACCTTGTCCAATCTAAACCTCCCTGGCGGAACCTACTATATTCGAGTATTTGCGGGTCAGGCTGGAGCAGCTAGCTCCTATGATTTAACTGTGCAAGGCAACGCTCAGCCTGTGTTGGTCTCTAGCGGTCCTCTCTTTGTCAGTGAGTCATCATCGCAAACCATTAGCAATACCTTGCTTTTGGTCACAGATGCCAATAATTCGCCGATACAATTGACCTATCAGCTAGCGGCCGCGCCTAATATTGCCAATGGCAGTCTGCTGCTGAATGGAGCCGCGATCAGCACGGGCAACCTTTTCTCTCAGCAAGATATTAATCAGGGAAGGTTAGTCTACCAGCAGAACGGTAGTGAAGGAGCCTTGACAGATCGATTTATCTTTGGCGTGTCTGATGGTCAGGGTGGTACGATTCCGAATACAACCTTCAGTATTAATATCGTTCCAGTCAATGACCCACCTGTTTTGGTCTCGTCTGCTGGTATTACGGTATCAGAGGGATTTGCGACTACGCTTAGCAGCGGTAATTTGTTAGTCACCGATGTAGAGCAAGCTGCGCCGCAAATTCTCTACAGTTTGAACAGTTTGCCCACCAGGGGAACGTTGCTACTAAATGTTTTGGGTGGAGCGCAGCCGCTCGCCTTGAATAGCACTTTCACCCAGGCAGATATCACTAGCAACAGGCTGGTCTATCAGCATAATGGCAGTGAGACTTCCGGTTCCGGTGGATTAGATGTACCGGGTAGCGACAACTTCACGTTCACAGCAACCGATGGTGCTGGCGGGTTTTTGGTGCCAGCCCAACGCACATTCAGCATCTCAGTATTGCAGACGAATGATGCGCCAGTGCTGGTTACTAATACGGGCACTACGGTCAGTAGTGGATCAAGCAGAGTGCTTGATGCAACTCTTTTGAGGGCGACTGATGCAGAGTTTGTATCTGCGGCTGCTCAAGACTTGATTATATTTTCAGTAGCGAGCGCACCCGCTCAAGGCACACTCTTTCTCAGCTCTACTCTGGCAACGACTTTTACTCAAGCGGACTTAAATGCTGGGAAAGTTGTATATTTGCACAACGGTACTTCTACCAACAGCGATCGCTTTACCTTTACAGTTTCCGATGGAGTAAACACGATCGCCCCATCTACCTTTGAGATTTTTGTGTTGGGAGTGAAAGGCTCTCCCGTTTTGTTGACAACTAACCCAAGTTTGACTGTCAACGAAAACGATAGATTTACCCTGTCCACGGCTGAGCTTAATATCAGCGACTCTGATAGCGCTCCACCATTCATTCGTTACACCGTCGGTTCCCTTGCCCCAGCAAATGGACAGCTAGCTGTAGCGGGTGCGCCCATCTCTGTGGGTGGCACCTTTACTCAAAATGATATCAACACTGGTCGGGTGACTTATCAGCAAAATGGTAGTGAAAACCCCAGAGATGCCTTCACCTTCACCTTTACAGATGAGTCGGGCAATACGACTCTGCTAGCACCCAAAACGTTCAGCATTAACGTAACACCCGTTAATGACTTGCCCACGCTGCTGACGACCAATCCTCAGATAACGGTCACGGAAGCAGGGTTTACTAGCTTCACTAGTACACTTCTCAACACGACCGATCCAGATAACTTGATAGCATCTCAAATTACCTATGCGATCGCAAGCGCTCCATCAGGCGGCACGATTCTGCTGAACGGCACAGCCATCTCTGCCTTTACCCAGGCTGACGTAAATAGTAATTTAGTGAGATATCAGCAGAATGGATCAGAAGCCTCATCTGATAGCTTCTCCTTCACTATCACTGATCCATCCGGAACCCCAGTCGGTCCAACTGTCGTTAACATCAGTGTTGTTCAAGTCAATGATGCGCCGGGGCTGTTTAATAATGTGACCCTCACTTTAAGTGAAGGGGCTACGGCTGCTTTGAACAGCGGCAACTTGCTGATTACAGACAACGATGGACCTGGACCACTGACTTACACCTTGGGCAATGGACCAACGCGGGGTGTTCTCTTTAGCAACAACACTACTCTCTCGGCGGGTGGAACCTTTAGTCAACTGGATCTGAATGCTGGTCAGGTCTTTTACATCAACAACGGCAGTGAGTTTACGAGCGATCGCTTTACCTTCACCGCTTCCGATGGGGCGACCGCCGGATTGGGCGCACCTGGCTTAATTGGTTTAACCACTTTTAGCATCAACGTCATCCCCATCAATGATGCGCCAATCATCTCTACCAACCTCGGCATCACGCTTCTAGAACAAGGACTGGTCACCATTACCAAGTCCATTCTCAGCGCAACAGACCCGGATAATGTGTCTTCGCAGTTAATATTCAACGTCTCTTCTTCTCCTGCCAACGGAACCCTGCTCAAAGCGGGTATAGCCGTTAGCACTTTCACCCAGGCAGACATTGACGGCAATCTCATTTCCTACAAACACGATGGCAGTGAAACCACAACTGACAACTTCGTCTTTGATGTAACGGACCCAACTGGAGATGCTGCTGGTATTCAAACCTTCGACATCTCCGTTACACCGGTGAATGATGCACCGAAGATCGTATTGAACACTGGATTGGTAGTCGATGAGGGTAACACGCTGATCATTGATGATACGGCTCTTCTCATTACTGATCCAGATGGTCCTGCTCTTAGCCCAATCTATACGCTTAGTACCGCGCCAACCCGTGGTTCGCTGCTGAGGGATGGCACCACGCTTTCTTCTGGGCAAACCTTTACCCAGGCAGATATTAGCGCCACACTGTTGACCTATGTGAATAACGGTAGTGAGGTAACGAGCGATCGCTTTACTTTCACCGCGTCTGACGGCTCAACAGGCATCTTGCCACTGTCCACGTTTAACCTCACGGTTAATCCCGTTAATGATGCGCCCACGATTACCGTACCCACTGCCGCACTCTTAAATGTGAATGAAGATACTCAATTCACGTTCTCCGGCATCAATCGCATCAACGCCACCGATCCAGATTCCACCCCACTAGCGGTGACGCTCTCTAGTGAATTTGGCGGCACTTTGGGATTAGGTTCCACCAGTGGGCTGGTTGGTCTAACGGGTAATAACACAGGTTCTGTTTCCTTCAGTGGAACTCCAGGAGCCATATCGGGTGCGCTGAATAACTTGAGATACAGAGGTACGCAAGACTTTAACGGCACTGAGCAAATCACGGTTGTGGTAGACGATGGTACAACACCCACCACTCAGGTCATCACCATGAACGTGGTTGCGGTCAATGATGCGCCCACCTTAACGGTGCCAACCGCAACTATTGTAGTGGGCGAAGACTTACCGACCGCTGCGCTGAACTTGACATTGACTGATGTAGATGCAGCGGACAGCCCACTGCTGGTAACGCTAGCGGCATCCAATGGAACTGTAACAGTCAATGACAATGGACTACTGAGCTTCACAAACGGCACCAATGGCAGCAATGCCGTCACCTTTACAGGTTTAGTGGCTGATGTCCAAGCAGCACTTGCAGGTCTAGTCTATCAAGGCAATCTAAACTACTCCGGATCAGATCGGATAACGGTTACAGTAAACGATCAGGGCGCAACTGGTTTATCCATTGGACCTTCAGCCGTCACGAAATCAATCAGCTTGAACGTCACTTCAATCAACGATAAACCGACCTTCACACCCATTGCCACCAGTTTCACGATTAATGAGTCTGGCTCATCTACCTCCGCAGCCCCTCAAGTGACTGTTCCGGGTTGGGCAACGGGTATTTCATCCGGTGCGCCGAATGAATTGCAGGCATTGACCTTCCAGGTCACAGGAAACGATAACCCCAGCTTGTTCCAGACTCCCCCAGTGATTTCATCGACGGGCACACTCACCTATACGCCGCGCGCCGATGCGAATGGGGTAGCAAACGTGACCGTGATTCTCAGAGATAACGGTAACACTTCAAACGGTGGTATCAACACCTCTGATCCGGTTGTCCTAACCATCACCATTGATCCAGTCAATGATGCGCCCACTTTCACGAAGGGAGTTAATCAGACCATTAATGAGGATGCTGCTGCTGTCACGGTCAATGGCTGGGCAACCAACATTCGCACTGGTCCTACCACAACCCTGGCAAATGAAGGGACTCAATTGGCGACCTTCTTAGTTAGTACCAATAACGACTCCTTGTTCAGTGCCGCTCCTACTATCAGTCCAACGGGCACTCTCACCTATACAGCGGCACCAGATGCGTTTGGAACGGCGGTTGTTAGCGTCAGCCTGCAAGATGATGGCGGCACTGATAACGGTGGCGTGGATACTTCTCCGGTACAACTGTTCACTGTCGTAGTGCGATCGGTGAATGATGCGCCTTCCTTCACCCCCATCTTGGCATCCCCCTTAGTCGAAGTGCTGGAGGATGATGTGGCTCAGAGCATTCAAATTGCAACTGACTTGTCAGTTGGAGCTACTAATGAAGCGGCTCAAACCCTCAGCTTTGGCATTGTAAACAGCAATCAGAATCTGTTCCTATCAAATGCAAGACCTGTTATTGATCCAACGACCGGATTGCTCACCTTTCAAACTGCTCCCAATGCCTTTGGTTCTGCGGTAATCACGGCAACATTGCGGGATAACGGCGGCACTGCGAATGGCGGCGTGAATCAAGCAGCGCCTTACGTCTTCACGATTAACGTGCTGCCAGTCAATGATGCGCCTTCCTTTACCAAAGGCTCCAATCAAACGGTGGCTGAAGATAGCGGAATTAGAACGGTGGCTGGCTTTGCCTCCAACATTACCGCAGGTCCGGGCGAAGGCAGTTCGCAGACAGTGAGCTTCTCAGTTACCACAGACAATGATCCTCTATTCTCGGTAACGCCAACTATTAGTCCAAGCGGTGTACTGACTTACACCCCTGCACCGAATGCCAACGGGACGGCAGTGGTGACGGTTCAGTTGACAGACACTGGTGGAGTTACGCCTGGACAAGATACTTCGGCTCCGCAACTGTTTACTATCGTTGTCACTCCGGTGAATGATAGACCCACGTTGACCTTGCCTGGAGCGCAGACCATTCAGGAAGATCCGCTAACGCCGCTGGTGTTTAGTGGACTGAATGCAATTCAGTTCACCGATATTGATTCGGGCAGCAGTCCTGTTCGAGTCGTGCTATCGGTGCAAAAGGGGACAATTACGCTCCCACAATCTGCGGGGTTGAATGTGGTGGGTGGCTCGAATGGCGGCAGTTTCGTCACCTTTACAGGGGCGATCGATGACTTTGTCAGCGCCTTTACCAATGTCAGCTACCAGCCCAACGCCAACTTCGCTGGCACCGACAGGCTGATTATTAATATCAGTGATCAAGGAGCGACAGGCTCCGGTTCAGTGGTTCCAGCGCTAGGAACCGTCACAATCAACGTGACATCAGTGAATGACGATCCGTTCTTGACGGCGAATAATACTTTAATCGTTGGTGAAAGTAGCGGAACTCCAACCAATGTCATCATCAGTAACAGTTTGCTTGGGTCAACGGATGTAGATAACACTGCGGCTCAGATTAGTTACGTTGTTGCGGGTACGCCGACTGCTGGGCAGTTGCGGATTTCAAATAGCTCTGGATTTACAACCCTGGCGGTTGGTAGCCGCTTTACTCAGGCAGATATCGATAGCAATCGTCTGAGATATGCCCAAGATGGCAGCGAGGCAACTTCAGATAGCTTCACCTTCCGAATTGCGGATGGTGGCACACCGTTGCCATCAGTAGAGACCTTTAATATCGCGATTCTACCGTTCAACGATCCACCCACAGCGCTAGTCAATACAGGACTGACTCTATCTGAGGGAGCAGGTGGCGCAATTTTGGATACCCTCTTGCTATTCACAGATGTGGACAACCTGAGTTCTGCTGAACTTGTTTACACCTTGGAGAGTGACTTGAATGCTGGAGAACTACAGTTTGGCGGTACGCCGTTGAGCCAAGGTCAAACCTTTACGCAGGAAGATATCAATAATGGTCTGCTGATTTATCAAAATAATGGTGCTGAGTCGCCTACTGATGGATTCAACTTCTCGGTGACGGATGGCAATAGTACGGTATTGGGATCGTTCAACATTGCTGTTACTGCGGTCAATGATGCGCCCACGGTGGTTTCAGCCGGTTCATTGTCTCTCAATGAGGGCAGTTCTCGCAGTCTCCGAAATGTATTGTTCACAACTGATCCGGATAACTTGCCATCTGAATTGCGTTATACGCTGCAAGGTCAGCCAATCTTCGGAGCATTACGCAGAGGAAGCCTAAGTCTTGGAACTGGCGCTATCTTTACCCAGCAAGATATTGATAACGGCTTAATTAGCTACCAGCATAACGGTAGTGAACAGCCGGCAGATGCCTTTACTTTTGTGGTAGGAGATGGCGTATCTGCGCCTATTCCTGGCATTATCAATATCTCAGTTGCCCCTGTAAATGATGCACCGACTCTAATTACTAATCTTCCATTAACCCTAACGGCGGGAACTCCGGCAACTCGTCAGATTAGCACTAGCATCTTACGAGCAACGGATAGTGATAACCTACCTGCTGAAGTACTCTTTAGATTAGGATCGCTACCCAGTGCAGGGACGTTAAGTCGCGGTGGTCAACCTTTGACTACAGGGCAAACCTTTAGCCAGAAGGATATTACGGATGGCATTGTCCTTTACAGTTATTCTGGGTTTGGTTCCAGCGACGGCTTCCAATTCACGATTGTAGATTCTCTGGGTAAGGTAGGAGGTAGCGGCTTCTTCCAAATCTCCTTCACTTCCTAACGTTCTCTAAAAAAAAAGGACAGGGGCTACTCAGTAACTCCTGTCCCTTTTTAGTACGCTTAATTCAGCAATGCCGAAAGATTTATTATTTTCCTAATTCTTGCGATCGCACATATGCCGCGCGAACAGCTTCAATCAGGGCAGAGCGAACACCAGCACGCTCCAAATGAGCAATCCCAGCAATCGTAGTGCCGCCGGGACTGGTCACCTGATCTTTAAGTTGAGCTGGGTGCATTCCAGTCTCTTGCAGTAGCTGAGCGGAGCCTTTAACCGTTTGAATCGCGAGCTTTGTAGCGATCGCCCTCGGCAATCCTACTGCCACTCCTCCATCAGCCAAGGCTTCGATAATCAGGGCGACATAGCCAGGACCAGAGCCAGATAATCCCGTGATGGCATCCATATAGGACTCTGCCACTTCTACCACCTCGCCAACGGCACCAAAAATGCGCGTTGCTTGTTCCAAGTGATGCGGTTGGGCAAACTGACCAGGCGCGATCGCGGTAATCCCGGCACCCACAGTAGCGGGAGTGTTGGGCATGGCTCTAATCACCGCGTTACCCGAAAAAGCGCGTTCTAGTTTTTCTAAAGGGGTGCCTGCAAGGATTGATAAAACAAGTGATGGCGGTGTGGGCTTATCTCCAGCAAGTTCTGCCACGACTCGATCAAACATCTGGGGCTTAATTGCCAACAGCAATATTTCCGCTTGGGCGACTTCTAAATTTTCAGAGGTTGTTTGAACTCCGTAGCGATCGCTCAAGAACTTTCGGCGTTCTGCCTGAGGATCACTCACCAAAATTTGCTCAGCCACATAAATGTCCTGAGCAACGAGGCGGGAGATGAGAGCTTCTCCCATCATCCCGCCGCCAATCATGCCAAGTTGAATCGACACATTTCATCTCCTAAGCTGCTTGATCGCGTCCTTCAAACCTAGAAGGGCGAAAAAATAATCATCAATCGCTAAACAGCAATCACCGAGCGCTAACGACTAATGACCGATTTTTGACAGCTTGATGTTACTGAGCCATCCGGACTTGTTCACCACCCCACGTTGCAGCGGGATTGGCTGCACGGGGAACGCGCACTTGAGGCTGAGGCACTTCATGAACCACGTTGTTTTGAGTGCTGACTTGAACACAGCTAGGGGTGAACAAGAAGATGCTTTCGCCAATTCGCTCTTGATGACCATCGATCGCGTAGGTGCCGCCTGCCACAAAATCAACCGCACGTTGAGCTTGGTCTGGGTCCATAATCGTCAGATTTAGCACCACGGATTTGCGCTCCCGCAATGCTTGAATTACTTGGGGCATTTCTTCAAAAGAACGGGGTTCCATCACCACTACTTCAGAAATCCCGTTGACGGCTCCGGGCATACCAATTACGTTGCTCATTGAGGCTGCATTCATGGTTTGTGTTCCCACATTGGTTGGTTCAGTCATCATCGGGCGATCGCGATAGCGACTCCGACGAGCGCGAGGCTCTTCAGAAGACAGTTGCTGAGCTTGCTCCTGTTGATAAAGACCTTGATAGTCTTCCCCATCCGTTTCATCGTACTCATACTCATATTCCACTGGTTCATTAAAACCAACAAAATCCCGTAGCTTACCGAAAATATTGTTACTCACTGTTTACGCTCCATCACGATCAGTTACTATTCACACACCCTTCCAATGCCCATTTATCCACGTTTGCAACTAGCAGTTTTAGCCTGTTACATCACAATAAAAACTGCTTTTTAACTTACGTGCCAATCAAAAACTTTTAGATAATGACACTGGCTGAAGCAGTAGGTCAATCAATCCACTGAGCCTACTCATTTTCGCTGAATTGAGAGATTAGTATACTCCTAGTTGGTTAAAGTGAATCTTTTATTGAGACTTTTCTGATTTTTGTTAAAAATGGCAGAAGAGAATTTCAAGAAAGCTGGTATTGCTTTGTTTGACGGCTTTACCACTTCACAGTATTCAAAACTTAGAAAGCGTTTATGTCAAGTCTTTACGATTAAGTCTTTTTAAGGAATCTTCAGCGGCAGAGGCTATTTTGTAAAGCTGTATACAGTGAGTAAAATTTAGGGTTGGCGATCGCCAAATAACACCCGCCCCAAGCGAATCATGGTTGCGCCTGCTTGAACTGCTAAAGGAAAATCTCCTGACATCCCCATTGAAAGGTCCTGCATCTGAATTCGCTGCCAATTTTGCGCTTGAATTTTGTTGGCAAGCTGGCGGTTTTGTTCAAATAAGTTAAGCATTTCTGCATCACTCAATCCTATGGGAGGGATGGTCATTAATCCTTTGATTTGAAGATGCTGACACTGATCAAGTTCGGTTAGATCAGCCAATAGTTCCGCAGTTGTCCAGCCATATTTGTCAGGGTCTGGCAACAATTTTACTTGCAAGCAAATTTGAGGTTTTTGGGTTAGCGATGCTGCTAGGCGATCGAGCCGGAGCGCAAGTTTTAAGCTATCAACCGAATGAATCCATTGGAAACACTGCAATGCTTTTTGAGCTTTATTTGTTTGCAGATGCCCAATCAAATGCCAAACCACATCGGGTAGATCGGCTAATTCTGTTTGCTTGCTTTCCGCTTCTTGAACTTTGCTTTCCCCAAAATCTCGAATTCCCGCCGCATATGCTTCTCGCATTGCCTCCACGGAAACTTGTTTGGTGACTGCGATTAAGCGAACTGAGGCAGGCAAAGATGATTGAATCTGAGCAAAACGCTCGGAAATCGTGCCGACTAAGTGAACTGTCATTGAAAGGTTTGTTTGTAGAGCTTGAGGAGTTCGGTGTGTTCGGGTGGCGATCCTAAACGTCGCAATTGCCGCATACGATTTTCGATCGCGAGTCGAGCATCGGCACGACGAATAGGCTCGAACTCTAATCCTTCTTCATCTGTTGACACGAGAAAAAATAACCGTTGGGAGTATAAGGTTGTGAATAACTCTCGGTTAGCGTCAACCAGACACATTCTAAAAAGCAAGCCAAAGTTTGGATGATTTAAGTAGTTTTCGTCGCTCATTTAGACTTGCTTTAGATAGACTCTCTATGTTACGTGGTTTTAGCTCTACGCCTATCGATCGCGCTATTTTCTGGTTCGGGAATAGACAAACGATGGAATTAAAATATGAAGCAATCGATTAAAGACCGCTACTCCAGAAGATGCGAATTCCCCAGAATATAATCATAGCCGCGATCGCCAACCAATCTAAAACCCCCAGGCGAAATTGATGCCACGGCACATGATGCTGGTTGGGCGTGGTAAATCCGCGAACCGTCATCGCGCTGGCGATTTGCTCGGCTCTGAGCAACAGATTGTCTAGCAATCGCTCAGCCACAAGCAGCCAAATTTGAAGAGTGCGGCGCAACCCTAGCTTTTTCCAGTTAATAGAGCGGGTGCTGACCGATCGCACTAGATTTTGGAATTCTTCTAGTACTAACGGAATAAACCGGAGAGAGAGCGTCAGCGTCAGGGCAATTTCGGTGACTGGCACCTTGAATCGGCGCAAAGGACTCATCCAACTTTCGATCGCGGCAGTCACAGCTTCAGGTGCCGTCGTCAGCAAAAATAAGTTTGTACTGTAAAGCAACGTAAACAGCAAAGTGCTAACTCGAATAGCAAGATCGAGCGATCGGCGAGTCACGGTCAACGAGCCAACCTTCAGCAGCACATAGCGATAGTCGGTGGGTTGCGGTAATGCGATCGCTGGAGCCTGTATGGGCTTCTCTGGGGCTTTCGTCCACGTCAACGGATTCCAAGGCTGAGATGCTGCTGTCGCCGGAGGCAATGTTGTTTGTTGAGAAAACTCCAGTTCATTCGCAGGCAATCGGGGTTGATGGCTGGCATTTAACCCATCAGGAAGCAGCGTTGTCAACACAAAAATCAGAACACAAAAGAAAGTAAGCCAGCCGAGTTGTTGCCGCCAAACTCGCAGCGGAATCTTAGCGGAAAGAGTTAGCAGGAGCAGCAAGCCGACTAAAAGAAGCCGCCAGAAGGGAGTTGCTAGGATGGGTGCCAGCAGGAAGGTTAGCAGCCATCCTAGCTTGATCCGAGGATCGAGGCGATGCAGCCAAGTGGTGGGTTGTTCCAGAAAAAGCCCCAACGGGAGCGATCGCAGCAAATCCATAGCTACTTTATCTTCACTCGTGTGGCTCGGTTCACTGTCTTTTCACTGCGCTCTAAATCGCGTAGCTTTTTACCGCGCCAAAACAGCCGCACCGGGGTTCCTGTAAATCCAAGGGATTGGCGAAACTGGCGCTCAATATAGCGACGATAGCTATCGCCAAACAGTTCGGGATCATTGACAAACAACGCGATCGACGGCGGTTGAGCGCTAACCTGAGTGCCATAGTAAATCTTGCCCTGACGACCCCCACGAGTGGTGGGAGGAGTATGCCAACTGACGGCATCTTCTAGCACTTCGTTGATCACAGAGGTCGTCACCCGGCGACGATGCTGCTCAGCGCCAACATTCACAAGATCTAAAATCTTTTCCACCCGCTGCCCCGTTTTGGCGCTGATGAAAATCATCTCTGCCCAATCTACAAAGTGCAGCCGACTGCGAATATCGCGTTCGTACTCATAAATGGTTTCATTATCTTTTTCAATGGCATCCCATTTGTTGACGATCAACACACAGCCGCGTC
>ENA-ORBV01002539-ORBV01002539.1-microbial-mat-metagenome-genome-assembly--contig:-NODE-2539-length-38297-cov-9.521952_pt1 | contig 38297 bp, 31 predicted proteins | sample MGYA00237777_ERZ505514 | MGnify/ENA primary metagenome ERZ505514 (study PRJEB26160, sample SAMN06269048) | microbial mat metagenome | isolation source: Oligotrophic lake microbial mat | place... | reverse complement strand
CTCGCCCAACGACCCGCCGTCCCGATCACGCGCGGTCTCGCCCAACGACCCGCCGTCCCCTCGCTATCGCGAGGGGCTTGCGCGCGGCCAGATCCCGGTTGGCGTCGCGTCGCGTCACGACCCGAGGCTGGCGTGGGCTTCGAGGATGAGCGACTCGGTCTCGTCCCAGCCGATGCAGCCGTCCGTGATCGAGACGCCGTACTTCAGCTTCGATCGATCGGCCACCACCGGCTGCGCACCCGCATGAAGGTTGCTCTCGAGCATCATGCCCACGATCGACGTGTCACCGGCACGACGCTGTTCGAGCACGTCCCGCCAGACGGCCGCCTGACGGGTGTGGTCTTTGCCAGAGTTGGCGTGGCTGCAATCGACGATGATCCGCGGCGGCAGGCCCACCGCCTCGAGCTTCGTGCGGGCCTCGAGCATCACCTCGGCCGCGTAGTTGCTCCCCGAGCGGCCGCCTCGCAGCATGAGCACCCCCCATGGGTTGCCCATCGTCGAGACGACACACGTGCCGCCGTCGTTGTCGATACCCAGGAACGAATGCGGCGTCTTCGCGGCCTGCATCGCGTCCACCGCCGCCTGGAGCGAGCCGTCGGTCGAGTTCTTGAAGCCCACTGGCATCGAGAGGCCGCTGGCCATCTGGCGATGGGTGGGACTCTCCGTGGTTCGCGCCCCAATGGCCCCGAGCACGATCGTGTCGGCGATGTATTGCGGTGTGATGGGCTCGAGAAACTCGGTCGCCGTGGACAGTCCCATCGCCGCGATCTCGATCAGAAGCCCTCGGCCGAGCCGCAGCCCCGTGGCCACGTCGAAGGTGCCGTCGAGATGGGGGTCATTGATGAGCCCCTTCCAGCCGACGGTCGTCCGCGGCTTCTCAAAATAGACCCGCATGATCACAAGCACGCGGTCGCTCACTCGCTCGGCCAACTGCGTGAGACGGGCGGCATAGTCGCGGGCGGCATCAATATCGTGGATCGAGCAAGGCCCCGCGATCGCCATGACGCGAGAGTCTTCGCCGCCGAGCACCCGCTCGACATCGCGACGGCCAGCCACAATCGTGGCCGTGGCCGCAGGGCTCAGCGGGAGGAGGCTGCACAGCCGCGACGGCGGCACGAGCGGCTCAAGGCTGCGGATGCGAAGGTTGCCGGTGGACGGGGCGGCGGGAGAAGCAACTGGATTCATGTCGTGACTCTACCCGATGGATTCCGCCCGGACAGGCGCGGCGATTGACCGCCCGCGAGGCCGCTGGTTCAATCCGGTTCCGGAGCGATTCCGGGCCGGCAGCGGGCAACGAGCCACGCACCGCGAGCCCGCGAATCAGGATGTTTCGTGGCCCCGGCAGACGGGAAGGAGCTCAGTCGTTTGACAAAGCACGTCTTCGTGACCGGTGGCGTGGTCAGTTCGCTGGGGAAGGGGCTCACGAGCGCCTCCATCGGGATGCTTCTGGAAGCCCGCGGCCTGCGGGTGCGGATGCAGAAGCTCGATCCCTATATCAACGTCGACCCGGGCACCATGAGCCCGTACCAGCACGGCGAGGTGTACGTGCTCGACGACGGCAGCGAGACCGACCTCGACCTCGGCCACTACGAGCGATTCACGTCCACGTCGCTGACCAGGAAGTGCAACTACACGACCGGCCAGATCTACCTCTCGGTGATCACGAAGGAGCGGCGGGGCGAGTTTCTCGGCAAGACGGTGCAGGTGATCCCGCACATCACCAACGAAATTAAAGAGATGGTGCGGCAGCTCGCCGACGACGAGACAGACGTCGTCATCACCGAGATCGGCGGCACGGTGGGCGATATCGAGAGCCTTCCCTTCCTCGAAGCGATCCGGCAGATCCCGCTCGAGATCGGCCGCGAGAACTGCATGTTCATCCACCTCACGCTCGTGCCTTACCTCAAGGCCGCCGGCGAGCTGAAGACAAAACCGACGCAGCACTCGGTCGGCCTCCTGCGGCAGATCGGCATCCAGCCCGACATCCTCGTGTGCCGCACCGAGCGAGCCCTCGATCCGGCCGACAAGGAAAAGATCGCGCTGTTCTGCAACGTGCCGCGGGACGCCGTGATCGAGGAGCGCGACAAAGACTTCTCGATCTACGAGGTGCCTCTGTCGCTCCAGGGCAACCGCATCGACGACATCGTGCTGCGGCGGTTCGGGATCACCGCTCCGCCAGCCGACCTCGACGCCTGGCATGACATCCTCCACCGGCTGCGAAACCCGGCGCACGAGGTGTCGATCGCGCTGGTCGGCAAGTACGCGGAACACCGCGACGCCTACAAGAGCATCTACGAGGCCCTCGATCATGGCGGCATCGCCCACCGCACCCAAGTGCGGGTGCAGCCCATCAAGAGCGAGGACATCGAGCGGGAGGGGGCCGAACGACTCCTCGCCGGCTTCGACGGCCTCATCGTGCCGGGTGGCTTCGGCGAGCGAGGGATCGAAGGGAAGGTGGAAGCCATCCGTTTTGCCCGCGAGCGTGGTCTGCCATTTCTTGGCATCTGCCTGGGCATGCAGTGCGCGGTGATCGATTTTGCCCGGCATGTGGCCGGCCTCGACAACGCCCACTCAACGGAGTTTGCCCGCGACACGCCGCACCCGGTGATCTGCCTCATGGAGGAGCAGCACGGCGTGGAGCAGAAGGGAGGCACGATGCGGCTAGGGGCGCAGCCATGCGTGCTCACCGACGGCACCCGCAGCGCCGCGGCCTACGGCCAGGAACAGACTGACCCGCGGATTTCGGAGCGGCACCGGCACCGCTACGAGTTCAATCCGCGGTATCGCGAACGGCTCGAGGCGGCCGGCCTCGTCATCGCCGGCACGAACCCCGACAGCACGCTCGTGGAGATCGTGGAGCTAGCGGATCACCCGTGGTTTGTGGCGGTGCAGTTCCACCCCGAGTTTAAGAGCAAGCCCACCGCAGCCCACCCGCTCTTCGCGAGCCTCGTGGCCGCCGCCGTCGAGCGGCACGCCGGCAGCGCCTGGGTGGCCGAGGCCTGAAAAGGCTCCGGTGAGCGTGTCTTTCCCGCGTTTTGCTCGTTCAAAGCCGCCCTTGAACGCTCTCGGCGCGGCCTCTACCCTCCCCCCCGTCCATTCTCGACGGCCCCGAAGGTTTCCGGTCCATGCATTATTTTCTCCGCGCATTACGGGAAGCGGCCAAGAGCTGGCCCATTCTGGCCGCGGCCATGCTCTGCTCCGTAGGCGTGGCAGCCCTGTGGGGGGCCAACATCGCCGCGCTCTTCCCAATCATCGAGGTCACGCTCAAGGGCGAGTCGATCCACTCCTGGAACGAGAATCGCCTCGAGCAAGCGGAGAAGCACCTCGAGGCGGGCTCTGCGGAGCAGGCACAACTCGACGCCCAGATCGCCGAGGGAGGGCTTGCCGGGAAAGAGCTCGTTCAGGCGAGGGCCCGGCGCGACACGCTGAAGATCTCGATGGGCACAGAGAACGCCGTGGCCGTCTCGGCCCGCAAGCTCAGCCCCTGGCTCGATAGCCTGCTCCCTCGTGATCCATTTCAGACGGTGCTGATCGTGGTGGCCTTCGTGGTCATCAGCACGTTCGTCAAGCATGGCTTTCTGATGGTGAGCACGATGCTCGTGGCCTATGTGGCGATGAGCATCAGCCGCAACATCCGCGTCAAGATCTTCGAGAAGGCGCTCCAGCTCGACCGGGCCCAGTTCATGCATCATGGCTCGGCCGGATTCATGGCGCAGGTGACGGCGACGAGCGAGATGCTGGCCAACGGCATCATGAGTTTCTACGGGGGAGCCATCACCGAACCGTTCAAGATCATTGCCTGCCTGGGCTGTGCGATGGTCGTGTCATGGCGGCTCACGCTTGCGTGCCTCGTGCTCGCGCCGGTCGTCGGCTTTCTCATGGTGTGGCTCAACCGCCGGATGCGGGCGGTGTCTCAGAATGTGCTGTCTCAGTCGAAGGGCTATCACCATGTGCTCCTCGAGGCGCTCAACAACGTGCTGACGGTGCAGGCCTACACGATGGAGCCTTTCGAGAAGCAGCGGTTCCAAGACTGCACGGGCGACATGCTGCGGGTCGGCATGCGACACACCTTTTATCGGGCGCTTGCCAATCCCATCACCGAAGTGCTCGGCATCGGCATGGTGGCTACCTCCATCGCCGTGGGCGCATGGCTCGTCATCAACCAAGAGACCAAGATTTTCGGCGTCACGATGACCGATCAGCCGATGACGGTGCCCGGCATCATGCTCTTCTTCGGGTTCTTGATCGGGGCCAGCGACCCGGTCCGAAAGCTCTCCGGCGTCATCACCGGCCTCAACATGGGCATGGTTGGAGCCCAGGGCGTCTATCCGCTGCTCGACACGAAATCGAGGCTCGTTGAAGCGGCGCATCCGAAGGAGCTCCCTTCGCCGCACAAGGAGATTCGCCTCGAGAATGTCTCCTTCACCTACGACGGCATCGACACCGTGCTCAAGAACGTGAATCTCACGATCCAATTCGGAGAACGGGTCGCGATCGTGGGGCCCAACGGCGGTGGCAAGAGCACACTCATCAACATCATCTGCCGGTTCTACGATCCGACGGCCGGCCGCGTGCTGCTCGATGGCACGCCGCTCACCGAGCTATCGCTCCATAACCTCAGGCGGCGGATCGCGATGGTCACGCAGCAGACGGAGCTCTTCAACGAGACGATCCACTACAACATCAAGTACGGCCGTTGGGACGCCACCGACGAGGAGGTCGAGGAAGCTGCCCGCAAGGCCCATGCCCACGAGTTTATCTCGGAGTTTCCGCAGGCGTATAAGACGATGGTGGGCCCCAACGGGTTTCGGCTCTCCGGCGGCCAGCGGCAGCGGATCGCCTTGGCTCGTGCGTTTCTCCGCGACGCCGAGATCCTTGTGCTCGATGAGGCCACCAGCCAGATCGACGTCGAGAGCGAACGGCTCATCCACGAGGCCCTGTCTCGCTATGTCGAGAATCGCACCGTTTTCATGATCACCCATCGGGCGAGCACGCTGGCCCTCGCCGACGCGATTCTCGAGGTCGAGCACGGCTCGGTCGTGAAACGATCGGCCCAGCGATCGCAGGCGGCGTGAGCCGGTAGAGCCCCCGGCCGTCTCGTCGTTACACTCGACCGTCATGACCAAGCTCCAGGCCTGTCCGCACTGTTTCCAGCCTATCGATGGCGACCTCGAGGTCTGCCCGGTGTGCCAGGGCGCGCTCGCGAAGCCAGTGGAGGAGAAGCGATGGCGGATCCCATGCCCCAACGGCCATCTCTTCTTGGCGCCCGACACATGGATGGGGCGTCAGATGATCTGCCCGAAGTGCAACGAGCCCTTCACCCTCAGTCTCTCGGAGAGCATCGAGAAGCGTGAGGAGCGGCAGAAGCGGCAGGAGGAGTTGGAGATCAAGATCGCCAAGGCCTGGCTCACTCGCGCCATCTGGGCTCTCATCGTCGTCGTGGGCTTCATCGCCTCGCTCGTGATCTTCACCCAGGCCAGGTAGGCCGGCTCTTCATGCTGGCCGAAGTGGTGTTTAGTCTTCCAGCAGGCGACGGCCGCGGAGGAGGTGGTGGTAGTGCTGGGCGAAGCGATGGGCTTCGTCGCGGACGTATTCCAGCAGCCTCAAGGAAAAAGAGTCGCGCGAGAGTCGCAGCGGCTCCGACTTTCCTGGCACGAAGACTTCTTCCTCGCGCTTCGCGAGCGCGATGATACACGGCGCCTGAATACCGAGGCTTTCGAGGGCGTCCAAGGCCGCCGAGAGCTGTCCCTTGCCGCCGTCCACGAGAAAGACGTCGGGCAGCGACGCTCCCTCGCGCACGAGCCGGGAGAATCGCCTCGACACGACCTCATGAATGCTCTTGAAGTCGTCAATGCCGCTGACGTTCTTGATGCGGTACCGCTTGTAGCCAGCCTTGAACGGGAGGCCGTCGATGAACTGAACAAGACTGGCGACGGTTTCATTGCCGGCCAGGTGCGCGATGTCGACGCCTTCGATCACCCGCGGAGGCGCCGCCAGGCCGAGCACCTTTTGGAGACCGGCCAGCCCCTTCTTCGGATCGACCAGAAAAACCTCGGGCTGCACATGCTCCTCGAGGTCGCCCCGCTGGTCGAGCGTCTCGAGGAGCTTGATTTCGTCGCGCAGCCTCGCTGCCCGCTCAAATTCGAGCCGCTTGGACGCGTCGAGCATGTCGGCCCGCATTTCTTCGAGCAGCCGCTTCTTGCCGCCTTCGAGGAAGGTCTTCAGGCGATTGATGTCGCGGCGATACTCCTCCTTCGAGATCCGAAGGTTGCACGGGGCGGTGCACTGACCGATCGATGCCAGCAGACAGGGGCGGAACCATCGCCATCGCTCGTCATCGGCGTCGATGTCGAGCGTGCAGGTGCGAAACTTGAAGATCCGCTGGAGGACGACGATCGCGCCGCGAAGACTCCCCGCGCTCGTGAACGGGCCGTAGAGCTTCACGCCCTTCTGGCGAGGTGTGCGAGTGAACTCGATCCGTGGGAAATCCTCGTGCGTCGTGATCTGGAGATAGGGAAACGTCTTGTCGTCTTTGAGATCGCTGTTGAACCGCGGCTGCACATCCTTGACAAGCCGGCTCTCGAGGAGGAGGGCATCGACCTCGCTCTCGGCCTCGAGGTAGTCGATGTCGCGGATCTCGCGCACGAGATCGGCCGTGCGACGATCCTCGGCCGCAGCCTTGAGGAAGTAGCTTCCGGCCCGCGCCCGCAGATTTTTTGCTTTGCCGATGTAGATCACCCGGCCCGCGGCATCCTTCATGAGATACACGCCCGGCGTCGTCGGGAACGAACGCACCTTCTCGGCCGCCGCCGAGAGGTCACGAGCGGCCCCCGCCTCATCGGTATCAGCGGGGAGGGTTTCGGCGTCGGAGTTTGGATCGTCGGGTGTGGTGGACATGCGACCTGATTGTAGCGCGACCGAACGGAGTGCACCGGCTCGGCCGCCAGGGAGGGCGGCCGCCGGCCGGAGGCCCGGCAATCTCGCCGGGGCCATGGATGGCCCGCCGGTCGTGAACATAGCCGTGCGACCGCCGGAGCCAGGGATGGCAATCGTGTTCGGCACGGTTGATGCATGGGGTTCCGACGCAAGCCGCTTCGGTTCGCCGGCGGTGACATGCTCGTCACCTTCGGATTGTGCGAGTGTGCTCCCGTGGATGATGGTGCGCCTTGTGGCCGCGCAAAAGTCCTCGGCTCCTGCGCGTGCCCCCGACCGGCTCCGCAGCATCAGGGGCTTTGGCGGCAAGCATGTGAAGATAGGCAGAGTTGCGCGATGGCTGCTACGCCGGTATCGTGGCCCGCATGGCCGAGCAGCAGACGCAAGAGATCACTGCGGAGGACGTGCAAGGACTGAAGTTGCTCCGCAGGACCGGGCCGCAGGGGTCACGAGTGACGAGATCGTGAAGCTGGGCAAGAGTCGGCCGCTTGCTGGTAGGCCGGATCATCCTGTTCGGCTGATTCGCGTGGAGGTGAAGCCGCACGAAAGCTACCGAGGGATGAGGGGGCCTCGCTGTGATGGAACCCTTCGGATCGTGACCAACAGGCTTGACCTTCCGGCAGAACTGATCGCGGAGATCTATCGGCAACGGTGGCTCATCGAGTCATCGAGATATTCTTCAGGCTCTTCAAGCACGTACTCGGCTGCCGGCACCTCTCAGCCCGGATGCTGAAGAGCATGTCACCGCCGGCGACGCAATGCGGCTTGCTTCTGTCGTCCACGCATTCGCCGTGCCGAACACGATTGCCATGGATGGCCGTAGCGAGCGTCCGGCGACATGGCACGGGCAGGCTCGAGCCTCGCGGTTAGGTGAGGATGCCCTTGACTACTATTCCATGCACGTCGGTGAGCCTGTAGCGGCGGCCTTGGAACTTGTAGGTGAGCCGCTCGTGGTCGATGCCGAGGAGGTGGAGGAGCGTGGCGTGAAAGTCGTGGACGTGGACTGGATCGCGGTCGATGTTGTAGCCAAGCGGGCAGGTCTCGCCCCAGGTGGTGCCGGGCTTCACGCCGCCTCCTGCCATCCATATGGAAAAACATCGCGGGTGATGATCACGCCCAAAATCCTGGCCCGGCTTGTAGAGCCCTTGGCAGTAGTTCGTGCGGCCAAACTCGCCCCCCCACACCACGAGCGTGTCGTCGAGCATGCCACGGGCAGCGAGATCCTCCACGAGCGCGGCGGCCGGCTGATCGGTCTGCTTGGCTTCGCGAGCGATGCCCCCCTTGAGGTCATTGTGATGGTCCCAGTCTTGATGGTAGAGCTGGATGAACCGCACGCCCCGCTCGGCAAGCCGTCGGGCCAGGAGGCAGTTGGCGGCGAAGGTGCCGGGGTCACGGGCGTCGGGGCCGTAGGCATCGAGTACATGTGCCGGCTCATCGGAAAAATCAGCGACGTCGGGGATGCTGGCCTGCATCCGATAGGCCATCTCGTGATTGGCAATGCGGGCCTCGATCGCGGTATCGGGCGTGTGCGTGAATTGATGCTCGTGGAGCGAGCGCAGGCCATCGAGCGCCTTGCGGCGACTTTCGGGTGAGACGCCCGGCGGATTGTTGACGTAGAGCACTGGGTCGGCCCCGGAGCGAAAGCGCACGGCCTGATGCTTCGCCGGCAGAAACCCGGCGCCCCAGAGGTGGCTCATGAGGGGCTGGCCCGACTTGTTCTTCGTGATGAGCACGACGAATGCCGGGAGATTGTCCTGCACGGTCCCGAGGCCATAGTCGAGCCAGGCCCCGATGCTCGGGCGGCCCGGAATCTGGAAGCCGCTCTGCATGAACGTCACGCCGGGGCCGTGGTTGATGCTGGGCGTGTGCATCGTGTGAATGAAGCAGAGACGGTCCACGATCTTGGCCGTGTGCGGCATGAGCTCGGAGACCCAGGCGCCGCTGTCGCCGTGACGGGCAAAGGCAAAGGGTGAGGCCACGAGTGGGATCGAGCTCTGGTTGCCAGACATACCCGTGAGCCGCTGGCCACCGCGGACGCTGTCGGGAAGTTGCTCACCGTCACGCTTCGCAAGGAGCGGCTTGTAGTCGAAGAGATCGAGCTGCGATGGCCCGCCCGACTGGAAGAGATAGATGACCCGCTTGGCTTTTGGCGGCACGTGGAAGCTGGGGAGCACGCCGCCACTCGAGCCCGGCGGCAGGGCCAATGGCGACGCCGTGGCCGCCGCCGCATCACGGCCCATGAGGTCGGCAAGCGCGATGCCTCCGAGGCCCATGCCGAAGCTCGCGAGCCAGTCGCGGCGGCTGCATGCCGGGGTCTGTCCGGTGCAGCGTTCATCATGGAAATGTTTCATCGCTTCACCACGGTGTTGTCGTAGTCGAGGAGGGCATTGATCACAGCGGTCATTGCGGCCAGATCGACGGTGGGAATCGACGCATCGGCCTTGGTCTGGCCGACCGCAACAAACTTTGCCGCCTCATCGGGATGGGCCTTGTACCAAGCCCACTGCGCGGCATGCATGGCCCGAAGAATCTCTTGTTCTTGGTCATCAGGAGACCGGCTTGTCAGGTGCGTGAAGGCTCGTGCGAGAGCCGCTTCGGGATCACCGGACGACTCGGGAAGAAGTCGCTGGGCGAGCACCCGAGCCGCCTCGACGAACTGCTCGCCGTTCATGAGCACAAACGCATGGAGCGGGGTGTTCGTGGTGTCGCGTTTTGCCACGCAGACCACGCGATTCGGCACGTCAAAGACCTCGAGCATCGGCGCTGGCCCCGTCCGCCTCCAGTAGGTATAGAGGCTACGACGATAGAGAGCGTCTCCTGTGCCTGCCTTCGCGGGTTTGAACGAGTCGGGCAGGTCGTAGGTGTTCACCGGTGGACCGCCGACCTTCTCAACGAGGAGGCCGCATGCCGCAAGGGCCCCATCGCGGATCATCTCGGCAGACAGCCGATGCCGCGGGCCACGGGCCAGCCACGTATTGAGCGGGTCATCAGCCATGGTCTTGGCGTCGGCCATGCTCCGCTGGCGATAGGTCTTCGAGAGCATGATCGTTTTGACGAGCCGCTTCATGTCCCAGCCCAAGCCTCCCTCCGCGACGGGATGGGAAAACTTCCAGGCCAAGAGATCGAGCACCTCGGGATACTCAGGCCGCGTCGACTGACTGCCGAGATCCTCGGGCGACTGAACAAGCCCGAGGCCGAAGATCGCCTGCCACACGCGGTTGACCGTCACCCGCGCCAGGAGCGGATGCTCGGGATCGACCAGCCACTGGGCAAGCCCCAGGCGATTCCTCGGCGCGCTCGCAGGGAAGGGGGGGAGCACCGCAGGCGTGGTCGGCTCGACCTGCTCACCACGCATGTCGTACTCGCCCCGTTCCAGCACATGGGCCACCTTCGGAGTCGGCAGCTCCCGCATCACCATGATCTCGGGTGGTTGCCCCATGAGGTCATCGCGCCGTTGTCGGGTTTCTTGGAGGGCTTTTCGTGTTGCCACGGCCGCCTCGTCGAGGGCTGCCACGGAGGCGGCTACATACTCCGCGGCAGCGGCATCGGAGTGGCTTGCGGCGATGGCCGCGGCGATGGCACCGGGCTCGGCAAGCTCGTGGAGTTCGAGCGCTGCCAGTTCGCGATCGAAGACCCGAAAATCATCGACGAGGCCATCTTTGAATCCGTGGTCATTGAAGCGTTCGCCGATCGCGATGGTGTCGCCACCGCCACCGGTGATCTCGCGAGTGAGGCTATCCCGCACGATCGTCGTTGCGGCGGGGCGGCCATTGATGGAGATCGTGAGGCCGGATGCCCGCCCTGAGCCGTCGCTTGTGACGGCGACGTGTGTCCATTCGCCGACGGGCAGCGGCTCGGTCGCACGCACGCTCACGGCATCACCCGGCCAGAAGTGGATGAGTGACCAGCGGAGATGCCCCTTGTCTACCAGCAGCTCGTAGCCGCGACTGGCGGCATCCGTCCCGGCCCGCGACCGGTGGAAGACGACCGCGCGATCGTAGCTCGCCGAAGCCTTCAGCCAGAGAGAGACCGAGAACGGCTGGCTGCGTCGAAAATTCCCAACTGGCGTCGCGACCGCGTGGTCGCCCGTGAGTGTGATAGCGTTGCCCGAACGGCCGGGGACAAGCACGTTCTCAGGCGGCGACGTGGCGGGGCGATCGTCGCCGAGGGAACTGGCAAACTTCCCGTCGGGCTGCCGGGCGTCAAACGCATAACGGACGATCTCGCCCGGAATCGTGCCAGGGGCGACTGCGGTGACGGCCGCCGGCTCTTGCCCCTTGCCCTCGAGCCATGTCGCGACGCTTTGACGCGCGGCCTCCTCGGCCGCCGCGAGGTCTGCCTCTGCGCGACGGCAGGCGTCATCGGCCACTGCCATGGCTGCCTTCTGGTCATCCCGCGCAAGCTGCAGCTTCGGCGTGGGCGTGGCGTCGGTGAAGTAGGAATAGAGCCCCGCCTCGTCCACGTCATCGAAGAAGGCGAAGAGCGAGTAAAACTCCTTCTGCGCGAGTGGATCAAACTTGTGGTCGTGGCAGCGGCAGCACTCGAGCGTTAATCCGAGGAAGGCAGTGCCAAACGTCGTCACGCGATCATTCACGTAGGCAACGCGATACTCCTCCTCCACGCTGCCGCCTTCGGCCTCCTGCTGGTGGAGCCGATTGAAGGCGGTGGCAAGAATCTGCTCGTCGGTGGGGTGTGGCAGGAGGTCGCCCGCGACCTGCCAGGTGGCGAATTGGTCCCACGGTAGGTTCTCATTGAAGGCCTTGATGACCCAGTCTCGCCAGGGCCACATCGTGGGCCGCGGCCTATCCACCTGAAAGCCGTAACTGTCGGAGTAGCGGGCGATGTCGAGCCAGTCGGTCGCCATCCGTTCGCCGTATCGCGGGCTGGCAAGGAGCCGATCGAGCAGTTTGTCGTAGGCCTCTGGAGAGGTGTCGGCGACGAACGCGGCCACCTCCTTGGGCGACGGTGGCAGGCCTGTGATGTCAAAACTCGCGCGGCGGATGAGCGTGATGCGGTCGGCCTCGGGCTGGTTGGCGATGCCGCGGGCGGCAAGTTTTCCCGAGACCACCGCATCGATCGCCGCCGTGGCATCCTCGGCATCGGGCCGTTGCGGAGCCACAAAGGCCCAGTGGGGTTCGTAGGCGGCGCCTTCCTGAATCCAACGCTTCAGTGTCTCAACCTCCTCCGACGAAAGCCTCCCGATCTTGGCTTCCGGGGGCGGCATCACGAGGTCGGGGTCGTCCGTCGTGACGCGGGCGATGAGCTCGCTGGCGTCGAGGTCCTCGGGCACGATGGCCCGCACGCCGCTCTCGAGCTCAGACGTCGCTGCCTCTGCCACGTCGAGCCGAAGGCCGCCCTGGCGGTTGGCACTGTCTGGGCCGTGACAGGGGAAGCAGTTCTCGGAGAGGATCGGCCGGATACGGTCGTTGAACGAGATGCGGGCGGCCGAGCCGGACGGCACCTCGGCTGCGGCCCGCATCGCAAACGCGACGGAGAACACGAGCATCGAGAGAAGGAAGCGATGCAGGAGCAGGAGATCAGCCATCCCGCTAGTTTACTGTCACACGCCCACGAGGGCCCGCAGGTCTGCCTCCATCGCATCGAGCCGGTTCTGAAGCATGGCCTTCGTGCTCGCAAGCTCGCTGGCGACGCAGGGCTCGGCCGCGGTAAAGAGATAAAACTTGATCTTCGGCTCCGTGCCCGAAGGACGGGCCGCGACCGCGTTGCCCAGCGGTGGAAACCGTCCGCCGGATCGCGTGCCGGCATCGGGCAGACCAGCCAAATCAAAAATCACGAGATCGCTCGTCACGCCGTCGTATGACTCTGGCTCGCCGCCGGGCGTCCATGTCGTCAGCGTGGCCTGGTCGCGGGTGCGGGCCACATCGAGACCACCGCAGCGCTGAGGCGGAGTCGCTCGCAGCGTAGCCATGATTTCTTTCATCCGGTCCATGCCACTGGCGCCGGGAAGCATGATGTTGACGGTCCGCTCCTGGTGGCATCCAAATTGGCAGAAGAACTCGTCGAGTAGTTCATGGGGCGTGCGGCCCTGCGCGGCGAGGGCGGCGGTCTGCTCGGCCATCAGGAGGGCTGCGACTGCGGCATCCTTGTCACGGACATGCGTGCCGGCGAGATAGCCATGCGACTCTTCCGTCCCAAAAACAAAGCGCTCCGGCCCGTGGCGATCCATCGCCGCACAGATCCACTTGAAGCCCACGAGCTGGGTGTCGTCCGCCTCGATGCCGTGAGACTCAGCCACGCGACGGACGAGGCCGCTCGTGACGAGCGTGGTCACCACGTAGTCGCCTGGCCGCGATTGGCCGCGGGCCACGCGGGCGGCGATCGCCTGTTCGCAGAGGAGGGCACAGAGCTGGTTGCCTGTCAGCACGCTCCACGGACTGCCCGGTGCCCGTGTCAGCGGCACCGCGGCGCCGAGGCGGTCGCAGTCGGGATCGCTTGCAAGGACAAGGTCGTCGCCCGCCCCAATGGCTTCGGCGATGACCGGCTCGAGCACCGCGGGCACCTCGGGATTGGCCACGTGGCCAATCACGTTCGGGAAGTCGCCGTCGGGGGCTTCGTGTGGTCCGTAGACGCGAAGCCGCTCGAAGCCCGCGCCGCGGAGCACCGGCACAACGGCCGTCGCGCCCACACCGTGCAGCGGTGAGTAGAGAATCGAGATGCCCCGTGGGCCGGGCGCCGACTGCTGGAGCACGGCGGCCACGAAGGCCACATCAATCTCTTCCTCAACGAACTGCACGCGGCCGCTCTCGACACCCTCTTCAAAAGGCTCGCGCCGGATTATGTCGGCTGTCATCACGCGGTCGATGATGCCCTTGTCATGCGGCGGAAGCACCTGCACGCCACCGGCCCAATAGACCTTCACGGCGTTGTCGGAAGGTGGATTGTGGCTGGCCGTCACCATGATGCCGCAACTGCTCTTCATGTATCGCACCGCGTAGGAAAGCTCCGGTGTGCTCCGCACGCCGCGGAGAAAAAACACCCGGAAACCGCTCGCGAGGAGCACCTCGGTGCAGAGCTTTGCAAAATGCTCGGATCGGTGGCGAGTGTCGTAGGCTATCGCGCAGGTGGGCGTCTCGCCCGGGGTCAGGACGCTGCGGACATAGTCGGCCAGGCCCTGGGCACTCTCACCGATCGTGCGGTCATTGATGGCGTTGGAGCCGACGGGGTACATCCGTCCGCGGCGGCCGCCGGTGCCGAAGGGGATCACCGTCCAGAAGGCATCGTCGAGCTCCTTCCACTTGGCGGCGTCGATGAGGGCGGCCAACTTGGCGGCAAACTCGGCGTATCGCGGCTCGACGAGCCAGGCCCGCATCGTGGTGGCCGAGTGGTCGGTGATCGTGCCGGCCGCATGGGCGGCGGCGATGGCATCAAGGCGTCGGGCGAGATCGGGGGTGGCAGCAGCAGACATCGTCGGCTCCGGAAAACACGTCAATCCATCAGAAACGAAGCCACGTTTTATACTGCCGCGGCCATGAGTGATACCGCCTCGACTACCGATCGTTCCGCCATCGCTGCAGCCGAGCCGCTCATTGTGAGCGTCTCCGGGCTTCGAGGGGTTGTAGGGATGACGCTCACATTCGATGTGGCCGCTCGTTACGCCGGCGCCTTTGCCGCCACGCTGCCCCCAGGGCCGATCGTGCTCGGACGCGATGGTCGTGAGAGTGGCCCGATGCTCGCGGCGGCGATCACATCGCGGCTCGCGATGGACGGCCGCGACGTCATCGACTGTGGCGTCGCAGCGACACCGACAGTGGGCATCGCCGTCCGCGTGCATGCCGCGGCGGGGGGCATCCAGATTTCGGCCAGCCACAACCCGGCCCGCTACAACGGTCTCAAGTTGTTTGGAGCGGCCGGCCGCATCCTCACGGCTGAAGCGGGCCGCCGCGTTTTGGCGGAGTATGAGCGGCGCGTGGATGACGCCGTGGCGAAGCCCTCAGGAGGCCACGCCGGTGCCGTCACGGCCGCCGACCCAACCGCGGAGCATGTGCGACTCGTGACCGCGCTCGTCGACGTGGCCGCGATCCGCCGGCATCGCCCGAGGGTGTGGATCGACTGCGGTCACGGTGCGGGAAGTCGCGTGGCAATGCCGCTGCTCGAGGCCCTCGGGTGTGACGTCGTCGCCGAAGGCATCGAACAAGACGGCCAGTTTGAGCATGAGCCAGAGCCGACAGCCGAGAATCTTGCCGGGCTCTTGCCACGCATCGCGGCAGCGGGCGCCGATATTGGCTTCTTTCTCGATCCCGATGCCGACAGGCTCGCCATAGCCGATGCAACCGGTCGCTACCTCGGCGAAGAGGCGACGGTGGCGCTGTGTGTCGAGGGCGTGCTCGCCCGGACGTCTGGCCCAATCGTCGTGAACTGTTCCACGAGCGGCATGACTGCCGCGATTGCAGCACGCCGTGGCGTCCCCTGTCATGTGTCGGCGGTGGGCGAGGCGAATGTAGTCGATGCGATGCTGGCCGCACGGGCTGTTCTGGGGGGTGAGGGCAACGGCGGAGTCATCGATCCCCGCGTGGTGCTCGTGCGGGATGCCGCGGTGGCAATGGCGCTGGTGCTCGATCGCATGGCCGCTGGCTCGCGGCTCATTCCCGTGGCCGATCTCGCGGCCGCGTTGCCGAGATTCGTGATGACAAAATCAAAAGTCGCGCTCTCGCCGACGACTCGTGGCTCTGGCCTTGTCGCTGCGATCGACCGACTCGAAGCGGCGTTCCCCACCGCGAAGCCGAGCCGCCTCGACGGCCTCCGGCTCGACTGGCCAGGCGGCTGGCTCCTCGTGCGGGCAAGTAACACGGAGCCGATCGTGCGGCTGGTCGCGGAGCAGCAAGTCGGCCCCGACGGGGAAGCCGCCGCTCGCGTGGCCCTCGACGAAGCCCTTGCTCGCGCTGCCACGGCCCTGTCTGCCAGCGCAGGGAGCCCGCATGCTCGAGCCGGCCGGTGATGCACTCGCGACGGCCAGCGACGAGGCGCTCGCTGTCCTTGCCGCGCGCGAGGGTTCAGACGGCGTGGCGTTCAACACGCTGGCCGAGCGGTTTCGCGATCGCGTGTGGCGAGTCTGCTGGCGGCTCATGGGGGATCGGCATGACGCCGAAGATGCTGCCCAAGAAGTGTTCGTGCGGCTCTTCTTCGAGCGCGGCGGGTTCGCAGGCAGAAGCCGCTATTCGACATGGCTCCACGGAGTTGCGATTCGCACCTGCCTCACGCTGCGGCGGTCGCGGTCGCGGCGGCGTCGGCGGGAGACGACCGAGACGCCCGAAGGGGCACCACCGTCCGAGACGCATGCAGGCGCCGAGCCCGATCCAGCCGCCGCCGTTGCGGCCGCCCACGATATGGACCGACTCCTTGCCACGCTCGACGAAGAAGATCGCGCCCTCGTGATCATGAAGTTTGCCGAGGGACACGATTATGACGCGCTTGCCGAGATGTTCGGCTCGACGCCCGGCGCGCTCCGGATGCGGGTGAGCCGCATCCGCGAGCGGTTGGCGAAGCCATCATGAGCGGGATCGCCCAATGCCCCGCCGTCCCCTCGCTCGCGCGAGGGGCTTTCATGGTGCGCGATCGTGATTTCGGCGGCGAATCGTCATCAAAAATATTTTTGTGACGCGGCGAGGCTGGCCGGCTACTCACCTTGTGTCACCGGGGACCGTGGCCAGCAGGCCGCGGGGTGACGCGATGAAATCGCTCGGTCGGAACGCACAACGATGGACCTGCTCGACACGCTCGCCGCCGTAGAAGTGCCTCCGGTTCCGGAGGCGCCAGCATTCGTCGCGGGCGTGCGGCGGAAGCTGCACCCGCGACTGATGGCGGCCCACGTCGCCGCGTTCGCCCTCCAGGCGTTGCCCTGGGCGGCCATGCACTTCATGGGGGTCTTGCTGGCGGCGATGCAATTCAGCGTGACGGGCTCGTGGCCTCAGGGCCGCGAGCGATCCCGGGAGACATGACAGCACACGCCGGCACGGCTGCCGGCAGGTTGAGTTGCGGGACAACCCATCCATTCCCGCGATGGTTCAAGCGAAGGCGGTCCATGAGGGACAGCCGACGCCAGGGGAGAGGGAAAAAGCGATGACCGATTTCGTGTTGATTGGAGCGACGGCCGTGGAAACGGCCCAAGAAACGGTGAATGTCTCGCGTGTGGCGCTCGTGGACAGCTTCACGCAGGCGTGGGGCCAGGTGATTTTGCTCGCGCCGAAGATGGTCGCGATGGTAGTGGTGCTCGTCGCGGGCTACGCGGTTGCCCGTTGGGTCGGCAGCCTCGTCGGCATGATCGCCGACAAAATCGGTCTCCAGGCAGCGGCTGAGAAGAGCGGCCTCGCTCGCAGCATGAACGAAGTCGGCATCAAGAGGCCCATGCCGGTGATCGTCGGCGGCATCGTCTTCTGGCTCTTCATGAGCGTGTTCGTGATGGCCGCCTTCAGCATTCTCGGCCTCGAGAGCGTCTCGCTCGCGATGCGGGAAGTGGTGAACTACATCCCGAAGGTACTCGTCGCAACCGTGGTTGTGGTGGTCGGCCTTCTGGCAGCAACGTTCGTCCGTGGCGTCGTGGCCACGAGTGCCGATCGAGTGGGCCTTTCCTATGCGGAGTACCTTGCAGCGGGCTGCTACTGGGTGCTCTCGATCCTGACCTTCATTGCGGCCTTCAACCAGCTCGGCATCCAGTTCGCTCTGCTCGAGAAGCTCATCCTGATCGGCTCGGCTGGGATGGCAGCGGGCTTTGCCCTGGCGTTCGGCCTTGGTGGTCGCGACGTGATGGCGGGCATCCTCTCTGGCTACTACGTCCGGCAGCGGCTCCAGGCGGGTGACCGCGTGAGCGTGGCGGGCTTCGAGGGAACCGTTCGTGAAGTGGGCCCGGTGGCGACGATCATCGAGACGCATGACAACGGCGTCGTGTCGCGGCACTCGGTGCCGAATTCGAGGATGCTTCAAGAAGCCGTTCGCTGATAGGCAGGGCCACCCGCTCGTGGCCACGTGAGTCGCCGTGTTGAAAAGTGAACCGGCGAAAGGATACGTCCCTGGGGAGGGGACGTGGCGGAACCTGACGGGCCCGCGGCGCAGCACGCGCCGCGGGCCTGTCGTCGTGATGGGCTCTCGCGTCGTCAGGAGGATGCCGGCGACAACGGCACGAGCTCCATGCCGCCGCACGGCTCGCACGTACCAGACACGGGCTCAAACTGGCTCCGGCATCGCGGGCAGTAGCTCCGGTTGGAATCGCCGTCGGGAGCCGGCGCGGCCAAGAGGCTTTCCTCGTTGACGTCGGATCGCGCGAGCATGGCGCGCACCGCCGCCTGAAGTCGCTGGCGATACCAGGCCTCTGTGGCCTGGGCAGCGGGCAGGTCACTCGGGCAGGTGGGCAGACACGGGTGCGCGAGGTCGGCTACGACCCGTTGGGCAAAGGCCTCGAACGACGCACGGTCAACAAGCACGGCTGCCACAGCCAGCGGATGCAGCCCAGCGGCCACGTCTTGGCCGAGCGAGTCGGCGGCGCGGACAAGTGCCGGGGGCGAGACAATCAATCGCAGCAGAGGCTTCCAACGGCGACGCCGGGCCTCTGGAAACAGCCGACGATGGGCCGCCGCGAACCCGACCACTGCCAGCCCCACGAGGAGCAGGATCGAGACGACGATCAGCGGCCACCGCTGCTGCGCCGGCTCCCACCGCATGACCGCGGTAAGTGTCACGACGATTGACACGAGGAGCAGGTTGCCTCGGATGAGCACGCCGCGGGCCACCTGACGGAATGCGTCGATGCATTTGCCGGCCCGCGCGGTGCACAGCGTGTCGGCAATCACTGCCTCGATTGCCACGGGTCGCTCGGCGGACGGGCATGCGGCGAGCCGCGTGATGGTGTCGGCGAGCCACTCGGCCTCGCGAGCCGACATCGTCCGCGCGAGCACGCGCTGACCAGCGAGGACGGCTGTGCCATCAATCCGAATCGTCTGGAGCCCTTCCCACGCAACGTGATCGCCCGGATACGCCGGCCAGCCCGTTGGGTGCAGATTCTGCGAGACGTGGGCATAGATGCCTTCCGGCCCAAGCGACACCGGAAGGGGCTGCGTCGTGATGAGGCCGCCCAGCGGAGGCAGCGGGTTTCCCATCACGAGGCCCGCATTGGCGTGCCCGAACAGGCCCCCTGGGTGGACGATCCGCCACCGCCCGAGCCATGGCTGGGCAAACGCCACGACATCATGCCGCTGCCAGCTCGCGCAGTCGATCACATAGATCACCGCCAGCACGACCAGCAGCACTTCTGCATCGCTCATGCAGCCACTCGCGGAACGTGACGGGTGTCGATTCCCTGGCCATGCCCGTTCAGGATTCCGCCTTGCGGCCAAAAAGCCTGCCAGCAAACGCCTTCAATCCGGCGAGCACCGCGATCACCGCGATGACCACGAACTTGCCCATCTTGGCTACCATCGCGAACAGCTTCGCAAGGAGGCCCGTCTTGGCTGCCACGGCCATACCGCCGCCAGCGACCAGCGCTGCCAGGCCGTATTCCGCAACGCGGTCGCCTGCCTGCCACTCCCCGTATTTGTTGCCGGGGATGTACTCAAAGCCGGCAAGGAGCTTCTTCATGGTAGGAACGGTTGCGCCCAGGGTCTCTGGGCTGCCGACGAGCGTCACCCGCATGACGCCGGATCTGCCGAGGAGTCGCGTGTTGTAGTTCACTACCGGCTCGCCGGAGTCGGTCTTGCCTCGAATGGCCCACTGGAGGTTCTTGGTCTGGTCGTCATAGTTCGGTGGATACTCCCAGCCGACGATCGACAGCCCTCCCCAGCCCCGCTTGCGGCGTTCTTCGTTGCCCGCCTCGTTGCCGACGCGAATCGATTTGAGGAGGGCATCGGCATCAATCGAGGCCTTATCGTCGTCCTTCACATAGCCCGTGTCGTCATACTCAAAGATGACGAGCCATTGCTCGTCGTCCGTCGCGGGTGCCAGGGTGCCGAGCTCGGCTCCGCTGACCGGGTTCTCGAGCATCTCCATGAGCGTCTTGGTGTCGTTGGCCCCGAGGAACACGAATCCTTCAGGCACCTTGATCGCTGCCACGCTTCCCAGCGGGCCGGCGCAGGGGCCCTTCTGCCACGCAAGCTGCGGACCTTGCGGTTCGGCTTCTTGGCTGCGAACCGGCACGGCACCCAGTGCCATGACGAGCCCACACCCCACGAGCACTCTTCCCAATCGACTCATGGAAAACCGGTTCATGTGGCACCCCCTTTGGAGACGTCAAAAAATAGACCAAGCTCAGCGCGCTGAAATGATAAAGGATCGCCGTTTTCCCGCCTCGCCCAACCGACAGACTGCCATGACTATGCGCAGCGTACCCGGCCAACTGTCCGTGGTCCGTGAACGCCTGTTTTGCCCGGAGTTTTGTGGGATCTTGAGACGGCCACAGGGTGACACTCCCTACGATGTCGCCGGGTCGCACGGAACGCGACCTGCTCGGCGTCGCCGGCAGCATGCCAAGGAGGGGATATGTCCGCAGGACGTTTCAGTGCCGTTGCGTTGATGACCGCCGTGCTTGCCACGTGCGGGGGCATTGATCGGGCCGTGGCGTCGAACCCCCTCCTAGCCTTCGAGCCGCTCGCTGCCTTTGAAGGTGAGGCGGATGATCGCACGGCGACTGCTCGAGATGATGACCGGATTCCCTACGTGTCGGGGATTATTGGGTCCTCGTTCGCAACGGAGGAAAGCGATTCCGGTGGGGCTCGCATTCTCGCTGGCAACGCCGCCATCGGGGTGTCGATTCCGCGTCCGCTCGGTGCAGTTCGGCTCGAGGTCGAGGGACGCCAGCGCACGGCGCTCTCGGGCGCGAGGCCGGTGACTCGCAGCGATGGCGAGCCGGCAGCCGTGACCATTGACGGCGAGTGGACGACGCTCGCGAATGTCTGGCGGGACGTGGCCGTCGGCGAGCATGCCGCGGTCTACGCCGGTGCGGGCGCAGGCGTCGGCGGCTACCGCGAGACGACCGTGAGCGATGCCGCCGAGGCGAGCAACCGCGTGACAGACGTTGCCTGGCAGGTGGGGGGCGGTGCGACGTATGCCGTCACGGATCGCGTGACACTCGACGCTGGCTACCGCTACTACGCCGTGGGGATCGGTGGCGGTGATGGCGCGAGGGATCCTGCTGGCGAGGTTGTTTTCGCCGTGCGGATTGCCGATCCGTTTCGCGGGTGGCTGCGGCGATAGCCGTCAGGCTGGCGGCGCGAGGGCATTGATCTTGGCGGCAACGATGAAATCGTTCTCGCTCAAGCCCCCGATGGCATGGGTGAAGATCTCGACCCACGCCTTGCGATACCCCTCGATATGGAGATCGGGGTGATGCTGCTCGCGTTCGGCGAGGGCAGCGACATTGTTGATGAGCTTCACCGCGGCTCGGAAGTCGGGTAGCGTGAAGTCGCGACGAATTCGCTCCCCATCATGCGTGAGTCGCCACGCGGGCACCGCAGCCAAATGCGCCTCAGCCTCGGCGGCCGAAAACTTGGGCACACCGCCCTCACAGGGCACACATTTCTTGGCAGTCAGGTCACAAGCCGTGGGTGTTTCATTCATGAACACAGTGTACCCGCGCCCGTATTCAAATTTGTCGAATTGGAGCCACCACCCCGCAACGCGCCCGTAAACGGGAGCCCGGAGGTGCGACCGGCGGCCGGCGGGCCGCGAAGGCCGCCGGGGGCATGGATGCCCCGCCGGCCGTAAAGATGCCTGGGCAACTGGACGGGGCTCACCAACGACGGCGTCGCTCAGAGTCGCACGTCCAACGCCCAGAACGAGATGACGCAGGTTGGTGGCTCCACGCTCGCCTACTCGAGCACGGGCAACATGACGACCGATGCCCAGGGCCGCACGCTCACGTTTGATGCGTGGAACAGGCTCGTGTCAATGCGAGACGCAAGCAACACCCAGGTGGCCCGCTACAACTACGACGGGATGAACCGCCGCATCGTGGAGCAGGTCGGCACGCCTGCCGCGCCCAATGCCGATCTGGCACCCGTACGCGATATCTTCTACTCACAGCAGTGGCAGGTGCTCGAAGAGCGGGTCCGCACCACGCCCGGCGTCGTGGCGGCCACAGCCGACACGCGGTTCATCTGGAGAAATGAGGGACGGGAGCGATTTGTCCTCCAAAACTGGAAGGGAAAAGGAAGGGGCAGGCATACGTCCCGCCATTAGGATGACGGTGTCTGGCCATTCCTGCGATTTCTGCCTTGGCAAGCGATCTGCGAAGGCGATAATTGAGGCGAGCAGGGAGAGGCGTTGTGCTTACGACAGTCGTGCCGCGGATCAAACCAAAAGGACAGGCATGATCGTTCGGGATCGGCGCAGAATACGTTCAAATTCGCCGCTTTTCCCGCCCGTTCTGCGTGCCACCTCATTGCCCCGAATATCCGCGAACCCCATTCGGGCTCGCGTTTCTGCAACCTCTGAGCCCCGGCACTCGCGCAATGCCCAAGAGAATAGACGGACGGGACGAAGACGGGCACAATATCGTGCGAACGACACCACCGCCACCGGCTTCAAGTGGCCCCTTGGCAACCCTCCCCTGTCTCGAACATGGTTCAAGTCGCCAGCTCTATGAGTACGACAACCTCGGCCGCGTCACCGCGACACGAGCCTATGACACGCTGGGCCGCGTGACGGCTGCGACATCGTTCTCCGCAGCCACCGGCGGCGCCGTCACCGATCAGGTGGTGCGGACATTCAATGGGTATGGGCAGGTTGCCGCCGAGTGGCAGTCGCACACGGGGGCCTTCGATCCCGTCACGACGCCACGCGTGCATCACTTTTACTCGAACCTCGCAGGCGGCAACGAAAGCCGCCTGACTCGGCTGATGTACCCCAGCGGCTTCAATGTCGATTCCACCTACACCTCAGGCAGCCCGGATTCGGCCTTGAGCCGTCCTTCAGTTCTGTCGGGCCTGGCCCACCGCTGTCCCGCTTGAAGCCTTCAAGTACCTGAGTGCCAGTAGCCCAGCGACGCTGGGCCGAAGCCGAGCCGCTTGAGGACCTAGTCGAGCGAACTGGCTTGCTGGAGATCGCGAAGGCCCTCGATGCTGAGGAGCCGGGTGGGGGGCACGCGCAGGAGCCGAGCATCCTTGCGCGGCCAACAGGCGCACCATCATCCACGAGGCCACATTCGCAAAGTCGCGAAAGTGACGAGCATGTCACCGCCGGCGAACCAGTGCGGCCGGCATCCGTCGAGAACGCGATAGCCGTGGGGCTGCGGAGGGAAGCGGGCTCGCTGGGCATAGCGGGGCGGGAGTGCCCAACAACCCGCAGCCCCCTCGCTATCGCGAGGGGCTTCTATGGCGTTGGTCGCGCAAGACCACATGACGGCATGCGTCAGTATCGGCCCTGAAAACCGGCGAAGCCGCCGTGGATGATCGTGTCGCTGCCGGCGGTGATGCCGGTGAGCGAGGCGGGCGACGTGATGAGTGATGGCCACTGGCCATCGGCCTGGGCGATGTTGCCCACGCCCACGACGCGGTAGCCCATCCAGAGGCTCCATTGCTCGGTCACATCCCAGGCGATGCCGGTGTCCACCGAACCCAGCCACGAGAATTCGCCTAGCTCGGAGAAGCCGCGGGCCGCGACGCCACCAGGAAACGTGGCCTGAGTGCCGTCGGCGCCCGCCAGCGACGAGGTGTTCGTGATCGCGTTACCGCCGATCATCATCTTGGGCACGATGTTCAGCCGCACCGTTGGCAGGAACCGCCAGTCGAACTTTGCCCCGACCTGGCCACCGTAGATGTTGTTGTTGGTGGCCACGCCCAGATCGATCGCGCCTATCGCGGGGTTGCCGGAGCCAGTGGTGAGCGTGAGCTGGTCGTTCACTTGGAAGAATCGAAAACCGGCGAGCCACATGAGGTTGACCTTCTGGTCGGTCGGCAGAAACTCTGGCCGATCGCCCAGGGAGTAGAGCCAGTTGATCTCGACGTCGTTGATCACGTCGGCCCGTTCGATCCGTTGCTGCGCGGCACCCAGCAAAAAATCACTTGCGGGAATGCCGCCGACGCTGGCAGTCGGTGCCTGGGGGATGGCGTTGATGCCGGGGGTGGCGAGCGTCGCCGAGTCGCCCATCTGGTAGGCGCCCCAATAGATGAGTTCCACAGCGTGATGCTGCTGCGGCCCGAACCAGCGGCCGATGTGAAGATCGACGCCGCCGGGCCATCCGAAAACGGCGTCGCTCGTCATGAGCTGGCCCGCAGCGGTCGGCTGCATCGTGGCGGTGCCACTGGAGAGTGTGCGGGTCATCAGGAGGCCACTTGCGCCGGCAAACCATCGCGGCCACCGCCGCTCGGCATAGGGATCAATCGGCTGTGGCATCCCTGTGAAGGTGACGTCTGCAAACGGTTCGGTGAGGTAGAGCGGCGGCGGTTCGAGGCCGTCGGGGCCAGGAAGTGGCTCGGCAGCCACGAGCAGTCCCGCGCCAAGGGCGACCATGCTGGCCGTGGCCGTGGCGAGACGGCGTGGCGTCGATCGAAGTCTGAAAAGGCGCATGGCGAGGCAGTCCGGCGGGCAGGTCTCGGCGGCGGAAAGGTGCGGGCCAACGGCTCCTGGGTCAAGCCCCTTTTTCTCTGACGGGCGCGCTGGAAAACTGCGGGAAATGGGAAGCGCTTCCGCCGCCGTACACGCCTGGCTCGACACCCGCATCGATTATGAGCGGAGCCCCCCTCGCGTGAAGGCCGCCTTTAGCCTTCACGGGATGCGGCGATTGCTCGCGGCCATCGGCAACCCGCACCGGGGGATGCCGGTTGTTCATGTGGCCGGCACGAAGGGCAAGGGCTCCACCGTCGCGATGCTCGCCGCGATCCTCGAGGAGGCTGGGTATCGCACAGGCCGCTACATGTCGCCGCATGTGCATTCGCTCGAGGAGCGGATCTGCGTGGATGGCCGACCCATCTCGGCGACCGACCTTGCCGCGGCGGCCCGAATCGTGCGGCCCGCCGTCGAGGCCCTCGATGCTGTGGCCGGCCACCGCGTTGCCCGCAGTGTCACCTGGTTTGAGATCGTCACAGCCTTGGCCTTCGTCCACTTCGCGCGGGCGGGTGTGGATATCGCTGTCCTCGAAACGGGTCTCGGGGGACGCCTCGATGCCACCAATGTCGTGCGCCCGCTTCTCTCGGTCATCACCAGCATCAGCCTCGACCACTGTGAGTTGCTCGGTTATACCGTCGCGAAGATCGCCGGCGAGAAGGCGGGGATCATCAAACGTGGGCGGCCGGTCGTGTCGGGTGCCGAGCAGCCATCGGCCCGCCGCGTGATCGCTGCGGTTGCCGCCCGACGCCGCTGCAAGCTTCTCGAGCTTGGCCACGATTTCTTCGGTGAATATAAATCGAATGATGATCCACTGAACCCCGGCACGCTTATCCTCCAGCCGCCGGCGGGTGTAGGTGATCTCGCGCTACGAAGCCTCCCACTCGGCATGGTCGGCCGTCACCAAGCCGCGAATGCGGCGCTGGCCGCCGTCACAGCGATGCTTCTTCCGAAGGCAGGATTCCCCGTGCCATCGACGGCGATCGCCCGTGGCCTGGCCCGCGCCCACTTGCCGGCACGGATCGAGACGATCGGCTCACAGCCACTCGTCATCGTCGATGCGGCGCACAACGTCGCGTCGGTCGAGTCTCTTATGGAGACGGTTCGCGACGTGCTGAGGGCCCGCCGGCCACGGGTGCTCGTCTTTGCGGCCTCGCGCGACAAGCAGCTCGCCGACATGCTCGCGGTCACGCGCGGAGCCTTCGATCATGTCGTGGTCACTCGGTATACGAGTAGCCAACGAGCCGCCACGTTTGACGCGCTCATCGCCGCCTGTCGTGAAGCCGGAATCAAGACACCACGACGGGCGGAAGATCCTGTCGCCGCGCTCGCGCTCGCGCGGCGTCTTGCGGGCCGCGCGGGAAGCGTGGTCGCAGCAGGGAGCTTCTTTCTGGCGGGTGAGATCCGCGCGGCAGCCGGCGCTCTTCGCCGCGGATGATATCGAGGGCCCGCGCGAGGACGGGATCGATATCGCGGGCCGGCCGTGTCTCACCGGTGGAGGACGGCATGGCACCCGGCGGCCCAACGATGTCGCGACGTCGTCGCCACTCTCGAAGCCGCTCCGCAACCTCCGCGGTGGGCACAAGCTCGTAGCCAGCGTCGGGCTTCACGCCCCAGTCGTCGGCCTCCGCCGCAGCCGGCTGGCGGTGGATCGGCTCGCGACTCGGTCGGAGGTATTCAGCCGTGGTGAGTTTGAGAAGCCCGGTGTCGCCCGAGAGTGGGAGGATTGTCTGCACCGTTCCCTTTCCGTACGTGCGACCGCCGACCACCGTGGCCCGGCCCGCATCCTGAAGGCACGCGGCCACGATCTCAGCGGAGCTCGACGTGAGGCCGTCCACGAGCACGGCGACCGGAACACCTTCGAGGAACGCTCCCGCCGTCGCACGTCGTTCTTGCAGAACAGCCGTGCCGCCATCGCCGCGGCCTCGCGTCGCCACGATCGGCCCCTCGCCCAGCAGGGCATCACACACCTCCACCGCCGCCTGCACGAGGCCGCCGGGATTGTGCCGCAGGTCGATCACGCAGAGCTTGAGCCCCTTGCCTTTGACCGCGTCGAGCTCACGGCAGGCTGCGGTGAACTCCTCACCGGTCCGTTCACCGAAGCCCGTGATCCGAACGAGCGCCACGCCCGGCTCTCCCTCGAGCATCCAATCCTGGCTACCGTCAGCCCGCCTACGGTCACCGAGCACACTCTCGATCTGCACCACCTCACGCACGAGCACAACCTCGCGGGGCGCAGCTGACTCCGACGGCAGTGCCGCCGGGTCGAGCGTGGTCGTGAGCGCGGCAGCGGCAATGCGCACGCTGACCGCATCCCCGGGCCGCCCACGCAGCCGCTCGACCGTGTCGCTCAGTGGCCACCCATGAGTGTCGTTGCCGTCGATGGCAAGGATCGTGTCGCCCGGCGCGATGCCCGCACGCCAGGCAGGCGAGGCATAGAGCGGCGACACGACGACCGGCCGCTGGGTCGCGGTGTCGAGGGCGAGATCGAGGCCCACGCCGCCGAACCGTTGGTCGAGCGCCGCTTCGAGGCTCGCGCGGCGACTGCCCCGGAGGTAGGCCGAGTGTTCGTCGAGCTTGGCCACGGTGGCATCCACGGCTGCTTGGAAGAGCGCGTCGGGATCGGTGTCTCGGAGATACCGACTCTCGATGGCCGCCATCACCTCGCCAAAGCGGCGCGCCGGGCCGCTCCGCTCCCGCGCGGCCCAGAAGGCAAGGCAGGCCAGGCAGGTGGCGAGCAGGGCGACGATGTTGCGCTTGGGCATAGGGTGGCGGGACGGACGCGAGAGGAAACGATCAGTGGACTCGGGCGGCCGTCTCGGAGAAGCCGACCTCCGGAGACACCTCAAATTGAAAGCCCTTGGGTACCACGGTCACTCCGCCAGGTGAAACCGTCAAGCCCCGGGCCGCATCCTCTTCGGGGTCGAGCCCCACGGTGGCACCGGATGGCACCTGGACGTCTTTGTCGATGATGGCGCGCTGGATGATCGCGCGGCGGCCGATATCCACCCCCTCGGAGATGATGCTCTCCTCCACGCGGGCGTAGCTGTTGACACGAACGCCGGGCCCGATGATGGACCGATGGGCGTGCCCGCCCGAGAGAATCGCGCCGGGGCAGACGAGGCTATCGGTAGCTTCCCCGCGGCGTCCCTCGTGCCCCTCTTCGGCGAACACAAATTTTGGAGGCGGGTATGACGGGTGATGAGTGCGGATCGGCCAGAGGTCGTCGTAGAGGTTGAGCTGCGGATCAACCCCCACGAGATCCATGTTGGCTTCGAAGTAGGCGTCGATGGTGCCGACATCCCGCCAGTAGGCATCCCGCTTGCGGTTCTCATCACGGAACAGGAAGGCGTGGACGCCGTGTGTGTCTACAAGCCGCGGAAGAATGTCGTGGCCGAAGTCATGACGGCTGCATGGGTCGCTGGCGTCGAGCCTGAGTTGCTCGAGAAGGAAGTCGGCCGAGAAGCAATAGATGCCCATCGATGCGAGGGCCTTCGACGGATCGGCGGCGTACGGCGGCGGATCGGGAACCTTTTCGCGGAAGCCACGGACTCGACCCGATGCGTCTACCTCCATCGTGCCGAATTCGACCGCCTGCTCGCGGGGCACCGGCAGCGCGCCCACGGTGACATCGGCACCGCTATCCTCGTGGGCTTTGACGAGGGTGTGGTAATTCATCTTGTAGATATGGTCGCCCGCGAGCACGACCACCAGCCTCGGGGACGCGCGTTCGAGCGAGTAGATGTTTTGATGAACTGCATCAGCCGTGCCGAGATACCACTGATCGTCAACTCGCTGCTGGGGCGGGAGGACGTCGAGGTACTCGCCGAGGTCACGGCAGAAGAACCGATGCCAGCCGAGGTTCAGATGCCGGTCGAGGCTGTGGGCCTTGTACTGCGTCAGGAGCAGGAGTCGCTTGAGCCCGCTGTTGAGGCAGTTGGAGAGCGCGAAATCGATGATGCGGTAGATGCCACCGAAGGGCACGGCCGGCTTGGCTCGGTCGCGGGTAAGCGGGTCGAGCCGCACACCGCGGCCCCCGGCGAGCACCACCGCCACCACCTCCCGCACGCGGCGGGGATCGATTTCGTACGAGCACATGGCCCTTATCGCCTCATCGTCGCCTCAGACTCAGTACGAGACCGAATATAGCCCTGCGCGGCGCCAACCGGCCAATCCGCTGTCCAACCGATGACCTAGGTCGCCCATTTTCCGAGGAGAAGCGGTCTGGAATGGCGGGGCGGCGTTCCCTACGCTCCGCCGCCTCGCAAGTACTCCTCGTCACGGGACGCCCCTCTATGGCCAGCCGGTCGAAGCACGAACGCCAACCCGAGCGAGGTGGCGACACGATGGAAGCCATCAAACCCCTCATTGTGCTCGGGCTCTTTGCCACGATCCTCTATGGCGCGTATTCCGTGGTCCAGAAGGGGCCATCGCCGTCTGTGCAGGCCGACGGGACCGAGGCGCCTGCCTTCGTCGCGCCCGATGTCGATATGCCAGCGGCACCTTCCGCTGTGGCCGCAACTCCTCCAGCGGCAGCTACCGCCTCGGCGCGAGCACAAGCTCCCGCGTCGGCCGCGGCTCCTTCCGCGCCGCTCGCACTCGCGCCGGCTGCTGTCGCCGCGGTAGCGGTGCCGCCTGCGGCGGTGGTCGCAGCGAGTCCGGTCCCGCCCGCGGCGCTTGCTGTGACGGCTGCCGCAGCCCCCGTGATACCGACCGTTGCCGCTGCCGCCCCAGCCACACCAGCTGCCGCGCCACCGTCGCCTGCGTCGCCGGTCTACCTCGCCGCCCAGTCGGCCCCGCCTCCCGCGCAGGAGGATGTCGCCGCACCGCCACCGGGTGCGGATCGACCCGAACGGTTGGCCACGCTCGCCGCCACGGCGCCGGCTGCGTCGCTGCCGCCGCAAATGCCTCCGACGGTGGCCGCACCACCATCATCGAATGCGTTTGCAACGGCCTGGGCCGACGCCCACACCAAGCTCGCGGCAGGTCGCTACGCCGAGGCGTTGACGGCTCTTTCGGTGTGGTACGACGATCCGTCGCTCGGTCTCGAAGAGAGCCATCGGCTCGAGGATCTTCTCGGCCAACTCGCTGGCACCGTCATCTACTCGCAGCAGAATCTTCTTCTGCCGCCGCATGTGGTCGCCCCCGGCGAGACGCTTCAGACGATCGCGGCATCGCTTGGCATGTCGTGGCAACTGCTCGGCAAGATCAACGCCATCACCGATCCGTCCCAGCTCGCGCCCGGCGAACATCTGAAGGTCATTCGCGGTCCGTTTGACGCTGTCTTGAGCGTGTCGCGGCGGCGGGTGAGCCTTCAGCTTCGGGGCGCCTATGCAGGGAGCTTTCCTGTCGTGGTGGGGCGGCAGTTTCTGCCCCGCGTCGGCTCAACGCTCGCGGTGGTGGAAGTCCGTCGGGATTCCTCGACTCCCGGTCGTGGGTTTGACCCAGCGGCCGTCTTCCGGCAGGGCGTCGTCCTCGCCGACGGCATGGTGATCGAATCGGCTCCCGATCCGAACACCGTCGCCGACGACGCGGCTCCAGGCAGTCTCATCGTGTCGGAACGCGACCTGGCCGAGCTCGCCGACATCCTCGGCCCCGGCTCGAGCGTCCTCATCCGCCAGTAACCTGCCGGTGAGCGGCTGCCATGCCCGCTACCGCTTGAGGGCGAAGACGAGCACGCCCATGATCACGACGGTGCGCAGCAGCGTTGCGAGGTCAGGATCGACACCCTGAACACCAACCTTGGCGAAGATCGCACTGAGCGCGGCGAACACGGCCGACAGAAGGGCCCAGAAAAACCAGGTCGGTGGCAGCGCCATGGTGGAAGGGCCTGTCGACTGAGCGAATGCGACCGGACATTGGCCACTCCACCGACTGTCCTGCTGTTTCCCTACTGACCGTCACCGTTCTGACCCAACCACAGAGACAAACCGCCCCGCGATCCTTCGGTCAGCCGCCGCAGTAGTCGATGACGCGGGCGATCTCGCTCTTGAGATCCTTGCGGGCCACGATGCGATCGATGAAGCCGTGCTCGAGGAGGAACTCGCTCGTCTGAAAGCCCTTCGGAAGCTCCACGCGGATCGTGGCCTTGATCGTGCGAGGGCCGGCAAAGCCGATGAGGGCCCGCGGCTCAGCGAAACAGAGATCACCGAGCGACGCAAAACTCGCGGCCACGCCCCCCATCGTGGGGTTCGTGAGCACCGAGATGAAAAGCCCGCCGGACTGGGAATAGCGGGCCAGCGCTGCTGAGACCTTCGCCATCTGCATGAGCGAAAAAATGCCCTCGTGCATCCGGGCACCGCCGCCCGAGGCACTGATGATAATGAGCGGCAGCCCACCGGCCGTGGCCCGCTCGACGAGCCGGGCGAGCCGTTCGCCGACGACGCTCCCCATGCTTCCCATGATGAAAGCCGAATCGGTCACGCCAATCGCCACGCGACGCGCCCGGATCATGCCGGTGCCAGTGATCACGGCATCCAAGAGGCCGGTCCGCTTCTGCTCGGCGACGAGTCGCTCGGCGTAGGGCTTCTTGTCTTTGAAGCCGAGTGGGTCAACGGGGCGCAGATTTGCGTCGCACTCTTCAAACGTGCCCGCGTCGAGAAGTTGCTCGATCCGCTGCGCTCCCGAGACATACCAGTGGAAGCCGCACTGCGGGCAAACGTTTTGGAGATCCTCGGCTTCCTTGCGGTAGATCGTGGCGCCGCACCCGCCACACTTCAGCCACAGGCCTTCGGGCACGCCACGCTTGGCATGCAGGGCCGCTGGGGTCGGGGCGGGAGTCGCGGTGGCCTCCACCTGGGGGGCCGGAGACGCATCGACAGCCGCTGCCTGAGAAGCGAGGGAGGCGGTCGCGGGGCGTCGGCGTTCCATGGCGTGTGGGTCGGACAGCGGGATTGAGGGACCGGTGGGCGTCACAAAGACCCCAGCAGAGGAACTTCAGAGTTTAGCCGGAGCAGCGCGGCCTCCGCAGCGCCGGTCGCAAAACCCACGTGCCTACACGGCGGCAGCGTCGGGGTGCGTGGTGGCGGGGGATTCGCGGAGCGGAATGGCGCGGCTGGTCCGCCACTGGGCGGCCACGGGCAGCTCCACCATCGTCTCCCGCTCGGGATCGCGTTCCCAGAGGTCTCCCAGCGACTCACCGGCCACGAGCCATCGCACCAGCGAATCGAGAGGGAATGGCACCACGACCGCGATCCGTCCCCGCGGATGCCGCTTGGAGATGCGGCCAAGTGCTTGCTCAACGCGGCCACGGGCTTCGTCGAGGATTTCTCCCTCCGGGGGCGCGATGCTCCACGGATCATCCTGCCATTGCCGATGCACCGTTGGTTGGAGTCGACGGATCTCGTCAACGAGCCTGCCCTGCCAGAGGCCGAGGTCAAGGTTCGCGAGGCGGTCGAGTTTTTTCGGTGCAACGCCAAAGCGGCCGCCGATGATGCGGGCTGTCTCGAGGGCGCAGGCAGTCGGCGCGGCGTAAATGGCGTCGGGCGCCGCACCGGTCAGCCGGTCAGCGATGGCTTCTGCGTCGGCGAGCCCTTCGGCGGAAGGCGGGATATCGAGCGAGCCACGGACCCGGCCCTGAAGCTCGTAGTCGGTAGACGCAGATCGTATGACAATCAGGTGGTCGGGCATCGGCGTTCAATGAATCTCCAGGAGGAATGAGGCGCGGCCATCAGGCCGCCGCTCGGGCGAGTGCCTCGAGCTCCGTGATCGCACGGGCGTAGTCGGGGGAACGGATGACGGCACTGCCCGCCACGATGAGCTGGGCACCCGCGGCAGCGGCCGGTCCGATGGTTGTGGTCGAGATACCGCCATCGACACAGAGGCAGTAGTGGCCTCCACGATTCCGACGGATCGCGGCGAGTTGTGCGAGCTTGTCGAGCGCGACCGGCTCAAAGGATTGACCGCCGAAGCCAGGCTCCACACTCATGACGAGCACGCCGTCGCAGGCGTCGAGGAACGGCTCCGCCGCAGCGACCGGCGTGCCGGGGTTGATGGCGAGGTGTGCCTTGGCCCCAAGCGAACGGATCGCATTGAGCGTCGGCCGCGGATCGGGCAGCGCTTCAAGGTGGACCGTCACGATGTCGGCGCCAAGTTTGATGTACGCGGCCGCCGAAAGATCGGGCTGCTCCACCATCATGTGGACCTCGATCGGCACGCGGGCAGCCTTCCGCACCGCCTCGACCACAACCGGGCCGTAGGTGAGCTGGGGGACGAACCTTCCGTCCATGACATCGAGGTGGAGTGCTTGAGCTCCCGCCGCTTCGAGCCTGTGGACCTCATCGGCCAGGTGGCCAAAGTCACACAGCAGGAGCGCAGGCATCACGACCGGGCCATCCTTTTCGAGGATGGAAGACATCCGGGCATGAGCGGCGTGGCTGGCATGACCGGCATGACCGCCTTGTGATGCCGAACCGGGGTGGGAAGCTGTGCTGGGGTGGGTCATAGGCCGCCAGACGATGTCGCCCGGCGGTGAAAGGATTCTAGCACAGGGCCTGGAATGGGCAGACGGCCCTTCCAGGGGGGGCTCATTCGGGCCCGTTTTTCCGCAGGAAGCCCGAAAATTCCGGGGACCGGTCCGATCGCGGTGAGGGCTTTGAGGTGCCGCGAGGCGGCCTGTCGGCCTGCGAGCTCCCGTTCGACGAGATTGCCGATCCGGGAGTAGGGCTGCTCGAAGATCACGTCAATCAGCTCTCGGCTGGCAATCTTCGGGACGGCATGGCGGACGTACTCGACGGTCGCAGCCATGAGGCGGTGGATGGCATTGATTTTTGATGTTGTCCAAAGGGCAGTCTCCTGAACCCCCTCGAGCATGAAAAGGATCCATGGCTCCCATGCGTCGTCACGGGTCACGCCTCGGAGCAGCGTGGAGTAGTCTGCCTTGCGGGCGATGATGAAGCGACTCAGATAGAGGATCGGAAGCGGAAGCAGCTCCTGCTCGACCAGGAAGAGGCTGTTGAGCACGCGGCCGGTGCGGCCGTTGCCGTCGACGAACGGATGGATCGCTTCGAACTGGTAGTGGCCAACGGCCTGCTTCAGCTCGGCGACGGCAGCCCGGGCGGCTACGCATCGCTTCAGAACCGGCTTCGTTTCCAAATCGATCCGCGGCGGAAGGAGCGGGATCGCGTTCAATGGAATCCCCGGCCGCCAGGCTGGAAAATCAGACGTGTCGTCGAAACCCACTTTTTGCGACATATTGCGAGCATGTGTTCCTCAGGGTGACACGTCCGGAAAACGTGTCGCAATTTTGTGGTTTCTGCGACATGTTGTTCGGCCTTCGCATTTGCCTTTGGCTGGGTCACACTCCGCGACGGTTTCTTGCCGCTGGCGTCGCCGTAGGGGCGACGCGTGCGTCGCCAGCGGGTTGGGTGGAGAATGACGGCTTGTTGGCACTTCTGGGCGACGCATTCGTCGCCCCTCCCGAGGGACTCGCATGGTAGATAAGGCGACGGCCGCGCGGATCGAGGCTCGCACGCAGGTGCTGGGTCGCGAGCTTTTGAGGTGGTCCCTCGCCGCGCAGCCTGGCGTGCTCTCGACGACGTACTGGGCTGAGCAGGCGGGCGAGTGGGTGCTTGCCGATGACGACCTGAAGGTGCGGCTCTTCAGGCTCGTCGACTGCATGCCCATGCTCGATGACCCCGCCGCGGTCGATCGCCATCTAAAGGAATACCTCGACGACGACACACTCGACAAACTTCCCACGCTCCTCCGAACCGCGCTTCAGGCTGCCCGCAACGGACTCCTCGCCCCCTTCGCAGCCCGCATGGTGCGAGCCGCGATGCTCGCCCAGGCCAAGCGTTTTATTGCTGGTACGAATCCTGCCGAAGTGGCGAGGGCGGCCCTTCGCGAACGCGCACGCCACCGCGGCTTCACGCTCGACTTGCTCGGCGAGGCGGTCACGAGTGACGCCGAAGCTGATGCCTACGCCGCCGCGTACCACCAGTTGCTCGAAGCGCTGCTTCCCGAAGCGGCCCGATGGCCCCACGACGCGCTCATCGATGACGGCCCCGATGGCCCGCTGCCGCGAGTGAACGTATCACTCAAGCTCTCGGCCCTCGATAGCCAGTTCGACGCGATCGATCCCGTCGGCACCACCGACCGCGTGCTCTCCCGATTGCGACCGCTCTGGCGGTTCGCCCGTGCCTGTGGGGCGCAGGTGCATGTGGACATGGAAAGCCACGCCACCAAAGAGCTCGCCCTCGCGATCTTCAAAACCATCGCAACAGAAGACGAGTTTCGTGACTGGCCGCACTGCGGCATCGTGGTGCAGTGCTACCTGCGAGAAGCCCTCCGCGATCTCGTCCGTCTCGCCGAGTGGGCCCGCACCCGCGGCACGCCCATCTGCGTGCGGCTCGTGAAGGGTGCCTATTGGGACTACGAGACGATCCACGCCAGCGCGTCAGGCTGGCCCATCCCCGTGTGGCAACAGAAATGGGAGACCGACGCCTGCTACGAAGCCGCTACGACGTTCGTGATGGAACATGCCGACGTGCTCCGGCCGGCGCTCGGGAGCCATAACCTCCGGTCGCTCGCCCACGGCATGGCTGTCGCCGAAGAGCTTGGCCTCGACCGCCGCATGGTGGAGATGCAGATGCTCTACGGTATGGGTGATGCCGAAAAGGAAGCGGTTACCGCCGCAGGATGGCGGATGCGGGTGTACATGCCCTACGGCGAGCTTGTGCCCGGCATGGCCTACCTTGTGCGCCGGCTGCTCGAGAACTCATCGAACGATTCATTCCTGCGGGCAGGCTTTGTGAAGCATGTTGAAGCGGAACGGCTGCTCGCGCCGCCGACACCTCCGACTTCTGTCGCGCCCCCCACCCCACCGAGTGCTCCTGACGTGGCCACCACGCAATTTCAAAACGAACCACTGACCGACTTTGCCGTGGCCGCCAACCGCGATGCCTTTGGGCGGGCCATCGCGCGGGTGCGACCAACGAACGGGCCGGCACCGCTCGTGCCGGTCGTGATCGATGGCGAACGGATCGAGGCGCGAGAACAGTTTTCCCGTCGAGACCCTTCGGATCACGGGCGCGTCGTCGCCGAAGTCTGCGCCGCGAACCCTGATGACGCCCGCCGCGCCGTGACGACAGCCCGCGCCGCGCTGGCCGCCTGGCAGGCGGTCGGCGTTCACGGCCGCGCCACCATCCTCCGCGCTGCTGCCGCCATCATGCGGACCCGGCGGTTCGACCTCGCGGCCTGCCAGGTGTTTGAAGTGGGAAAGCCCTGGCGAGAAGCCGACGCCGACGTCGCCGAGGCGATCGACTTCTGCGAGTTCTATGCCACGGAAGCAGAGCGGCTCTTTGCGCCGCGACGGGTGGATGTGCCGGGCGAAGAGAACGCCACGTTTCACACGGGCCGCGGCGTCGCGGTGGTCATCGCCCCGTGGAATTTTCCGCTGGCGATCCTCTGTGGAATGACCACCGCCGCGCTCGTGACAGGGAATACCGTTGTCATGAAGCCGGCCGAGCAGTCATCGCTCGTGGCCTGGCAGCTTTTTGAGATTTTTCGAGATGCGGGCGTGCCGCCGAACGTTGTGGCATTCCTGCCGGGCCGTGGCGAGGAGGTTGGGCCTGTCCTGGTCGCGCACCCCGACACGGCGATCGTGGCGTTCACCGGCTCGCGGGCCGTGGGCCTCGCGATCAATACGCGTGCCGCCGAGGCGTCGGCCGCCCCTGGAAGCCGCGTCGTCAAGAAGGTGATTGCGGAGATGGGGGGCAAGAACGCGATCATCATCGATGACGATGCCGACCTCGACGAAGCGGTGGCAGGCGTCGTCGCCAGCGCATTTGGGTTTCAGGGGCAGAAGTGCTCGGCCTGCTCGCGGGCGATCGTTCTCGACCACGTTCACGACGCGTTTGTGTCACGTATCGCCGAGGCCACCAGAAGCCTCCGCGTGGGCCCGGCCGAGGAGCCTGGCACGCGCATCGGCCCCGTTGTCGACGAGGAGGCCCGCGACCGCATTCGGTCGTGTATTGAGAGAGGCACGCAGACAGCCCGCACGGTTGCCGCCGTGGATGTCGGCCCGCTCGCCGACCGAGGCTGGTTCATCGGCCCGCATGTTTTTTCAGATGTCGATCCCGCCGGGCCGCTTGGCCAGGACGAAATTTTCGGACCTGTGCTCGCGGTCTTTCGGGCGCGCTCGTTTGAGCACGCGATCGAGCTTGCTAACGGCACGCCCTACGCCCTCACCGCGGGCGTCTACTCACGCAGCCCGGCGAGGCTTCGCCAGGCCGCCGAGTCGCTCGCGGCAGGCAACATCTATATGAACCGCGGCATCACGGGCGCCTTCGTTCACCGGCAGCCTTTCGGGGGCTACCGCATGAGCGGCATCGGCAGCAAGGCAGGTGGCCCCGAGTATCTCCTCCAATTCACGCTCCCCCGCACCGTCACCGAGAACACGATGCGCCGCGGCTTTGCCCCGCCGCCATCTCCCCAATAAAAGCCCCTCGCGACAGCGTGGGGACGGCGGGTCATTGGGCGGTCCCGCGCGCTTCGAAAGCCCTCTGATGTGGTTCCGCTCGGGGTTGCCCGTGCCACATCGTTCGGCGTTCGCGACCGCCGGCTGGACGGCCTCACGCCTTCTTGCGGGCAGCCTCGAGCCGGCACGCGATATCAATGTCGATGGCGCGCCCCAGGTCGCCGGCCGTGCCAAGGCACCGTTCCCAATCGATCGAATCGTTGTGAAGAGCGACGATGCCGCGAATGTCTTCCTCGTCCTGCGGCCTGCCTGCCAGAGCCTTCATCACGAGGAGATCCTCAATCGTCACCACGGGCACATTAGCGGCACCAATAGCCATGCGGGTCGCACGACTGATGGCATTTCGTTCAAACCCAGAAATTCCGATCGCGAGATCAACCCGGATGCCAGTCCTCCGGTGACGAAGCGGCAAGATGAACGCCTTCGTCACGACCTCCTCCACGCCGGGGAACAAGGGGTCGAATGTCGTCTGCGAAAGCTCGCTGACCAGCCCCAGCGCATCGGCCACGTCAGCATGAACGACGAGGTCTACGTCCACCGTCATACGCGGCTGACCTCGAAGCGACACGGCCAGGCCTCCGACCAGGGCGCAGGCGATTCTCCGATGTTCGAGGAGCTCGACGGCGTCAATCAGCGTCTGCTGGAGTCGCGCTTCCACGCATCACCTCATCAAACTTGTGAAACGCTGCAATGAGCCGCCGTCGCTCTGCCAGCGTTTCTTGCCATGCCCGATAGTCGACCGCATCCCAGTTCCCTGCAGCCTCGTGGGCTGCCCGAACGGTTTCGAGCAAGTCATCGACGATTGAAAGCCGCTGATCGGACGACAGCCCTTTCGCGTGCGCGGCATCGCTCTCTCGAATGCGGCTCCCGAAGGTTTCATTGAGGACATCCCATCGCCCCCGGAGGGCGAACGCCATCCCATCCTGGTCATTCGTAGGCATCCGCTCATCTTACTTGATACGCCGCCTTTACTTGATGCGCCACCTCACGTCGCCCGAGGACACGACGCCTGAGGACAGGCATCTTCCCTTTCGCCCGGTCCCATCGCTGGTTCGCATAACCGCAGTGTGATTGCCACCTGGAGCCCAGGACCTCCGGGACCGGGTGAATACGGGCCGCATTCGCTGGGCGGTATCCTGTCCCGGAGGGCTGCTGTCGCGCCGACGCCGCCGTCCCGGCGTCGACGTCGGCTTTTGGTCGCCGGGCAAAGCCCGGCTCCGGAGGGCTGCTGTCGCGCTGACGCCGCCGTCCCGGCGTCGGCGTCAGCTTTTGGTCGCCGGGCAAAGCCCGGCTCCGGAGGGCTGCTGTCGCGCTGACGCCGCCGTCCCGGCGTCGGCGTCAG
>ENA-ORBV01002538-ORBV01002538.1-microbial-mat-metagenome-genome-assembly--contig:-NODE-2538-length-38298-cov-9.690903_pt1 | contig 38298 bp, 31 predicted proteins | sample MGYA00237777_ERZ505514 | MGnify/ENA primary metagenome ERZ505514 (study PRJEB26160, sample SAMN06269048) | microbial mat metagenome | isolation source: Oligotrophic lake microbial mat | place... | reverse complement strand
GCGGCCTGTGCCGCAATAGCCAGTCCATCGCGGTAGATTCGCACGTCACTCCCGATGACGGCTGCCGGCTGGGCTACACGCCAAAGGCCACGCCGACGCCATGACATTTCAGCCGCGCCTATATGCATCAGCCCGGCGCGGTGCGTCCATAGCGGGCCAGGACAGCCTTCCTGGCCGCGGCAGAGCGTTGCTCGGGCGTGCGGCTAGCGTTCAGGGCCGTGGCGCCGGCGGTGCGCGCTGCGACCGATTGGAGGCCTACAGAGAGCAGATGGGCGGCGCCGGCCGCGGTGGACAGGTCCCGCGCTCGCGCGTAGGAGCGGACACGGGAGACGAGATCGGGGGTGAGGCCGGTGAGGTGCAGTGTCGGCATCTACCGGGCGTCGTATGCCACACGTGCGGCTCTCAGTTGCGTGGCTGCGGCGTCAAGATCTGCGCCAGCGGCGCGGTGAGCAGCGGTGGTACGCGGGAAGCCCGTGGGGCCGCGGTCGGTCGCGCGTGCGTCAGTCGCGTCGTAGGCGGCTCGGGCGACATTGTAGGATTCAACCGCCGCGTTGAGCGCGTACAGGGTGGTGTCGGAATAAGTGCTCATGGTCTGTCTCCTGAAAGCCGAGTGTCCGTCGCTGCCCAGGACCGCGCCCTGGGCAGAGTGGAGACTCGTGCGGCTACAGTTCCTCGGCTGGCAGGTCGGCAATGCACGATTGCATCGCCTTGTGCCACTCGGCCTCGGCCTCGCCTTCGGCCTCGGCCAACTGCCGGCCAATCACGCGGATCGCGTCGATGATCGCCTGCCAACCGACAGACGGCTCCAACAGGACGCCGCGCCGAGCCGCGTGGTCGCGCTCGCCCTGGTGGCAGGTCGAATGGTCGTAGATCCCGTACACGATGGCTCGCCCGTCAGAGTGGCGTCTCACGCGAAGCTCTCGCGTCGTTGTCCTGTTCGCGGGATTACCGCGCCCGTCGGAGTCGTCCTCGCTCCCGGCGCCGAAAGCGACGAGCGGCCACTCGGTATCCGCGATCCGCACGGGCGGGCGGTCGGTGAGGGTAATGGTGCGGGACTTGGTGGTGGTCATGGTGCGCCTCTGTCTGGTCGTGGTGCCGGATGGCCGTCCGGCGCGGGTACTAGTCGAACGTGTCGAACTGGCAGGTTGCGCAGTCGGAGGCCCGTGGCTGGTCCTCGATGGAGCCGCAGCTGCAGCCCGTCCAGCCCGTCGACCGCATCCGCGCGTTCATGCGCGCGCCGATCGTGCGGTAGGAGCCGTAGGCTGCGCTGGAGGGCCGGCGCGTCTTCGTGGCGGACGACGCGGCGCTGCAGGTCGTGTGCCGAGCGGGCGAGCCCTTCGTCCATTCGATCTTGGCGCCCAAGGCGATGGGCTGGTGGCAGGCGCTGCACGTGGAGGGGAATCGCGCGGTGATGGTCATGGTGTCCTCTGGTCCCGGCTGTTTCGCCCTGCCGGGGTCGGGGTCGACAGTCACAAGCGACCGTCGATAAAGAGAAGATACGATACGCGCTCAGCGCGCGTCAAGCGCAATCGGCACGAGACGCAAGGAAAAGTGCAGCACCGTGCAATGACTCAGGAAACCCCAATGAAATCACCACGTGCACATCCCATGACCGACGCCCAACTCAACGCCGAACTACTCGCCAGACGTGTGAGGCTCACGAAAGAGGCCAGCACGCAAGCGCTCGAGCTTCGCGCTCGGCAGCTCTCAGGACAGCAGCATGTCGGCCCCTGGGCTCCGGCAGCGCGGCTCGCCAAGCCACGGCGGCCGAAGCTGCAGGTGGCGCAGGTGGTGCAGGTGCAGCAATGGCGCCGCGTGCGAGCTTAAACAGTCAAGCAATCCGGCTCGATACCACGATTCGCCTACGTGGACTGCTTGAATCACACACTCAAAAGAGTGGGCAAAAAGGGAAGTGGCCAGAAACGGCACGCCTTCCTCACTGGCGCCGCGCCTCGCCCTTCAGGTAGAGTCCCGGCCATGCGCTACACGCTGAACGGCGAGTTACCTCGCCATCTCTATTGCTGGGTGGACACGGCGCACACGCACCGAGAGCCGGTCGGATTCGTGCCCGCGGTGTGGTTTGGCCTGGTCAGTCATCCGGGCCGGATGTGGGGCTGCACGGTGCTGCTGGAGTCCGGCGCGATCTACCGCAATCTCCCGCCGCACGCGCTGGCGTTCGACCCTGCGCCGACCGGGCTGTGGACGCCTCAAGACGCGCAGACGTGGGATTGCTACGGCACCGACTTCACCGCCCTCGAATACGCGTATCTCGCCGGGCTCCGGTGCCTTGTGCGCGCGCACCGCCACGACCACCTCGGCACCTACCTCTTCACCGTGGCCCCAGTCGGAGACGGCTACAGCGCCTCGCCAGACCAGGCCAAGGAATTCACGTTCGTGCAGCTCGATAGCGGCTGGCTCACGATCCAGCCCACCAACCACACGGTGTTCGAGGAGAAGAGCTTCACCAGCCCCACGCTCACGTTCCCACGCGGCCTGAAGCGACAGAGCCAGACGCCATGGACGACCGAATGACGATGGCGCCGCGCCGGCAGGGCCCTCCGCAGCCCCGCGTGCCCACCCGTAACGCTTTTCCACCGAAGCGGGGCATACTGGCCCTCTCCGGTGGCTCGCTCGCACGAGCCGTCGGATGTTTGCCCGTCCGTGGTCGTGCCAGCCAAGCGCCGGTGCCAGCCACGGCCGGGCCTTTTCACTCGCTAGGAGCAGGCGATGTCCGCTGACTACACCGCCGTCGCCATCGCCCGGCTCGCCCTCGAGGGCGCGTTGACGTGCGGGGTGACGACACGCTACGCGCCAAGCGGCACGCAATGCCGCAGACCGTCGGCCATCCCGTGGCAGAGGCGCCCACGGCTAGGGACTTCCACTCGTCAGGAGCAGACCATGAACGCACGAGACACGATTCGGTATCGCACGGCGGAACTAGTGCGGCGCTTTATCGTTCAGCTCTCGGCCCTCGACCATTACCAGGCCCGACGCCTGGCGGAAGAGCTCGCCATGAGCATCGACTTGTTGCACGCCGAAGAAAAGGCTAAGGAAAATGCCCCCTCCCCACCGGCGGGAGACCCGCGAAACACGATTCGGAATCGCACGGCGGGGCGGATGTGGCGCTTTCTCGCCGAACTATCGGCACTGCGCACGGGGCCGCTGTCCGCAATGGTCGAATATCCCCCGGTCCGGCGCCTAGCCGAAGATCTCGTCACGAGCATCAACGCGATGCATACAGACGAAAAAGCGAATGGAAATGCCACCTCCCCACCGTCTGGACACCCGTCGCAGACGCCTGGCGGCGCCCGCTGGTTCTGGACGCCGGAGGCCGATGACAAGGGGACACCCGAGCAGCCGCGGTACATGGGCAGCGAGGCCGTCCGGTTGGCCGCCACGAACGCGGCGCAGATGGTCATGGCCCCCGCGTTCCGCCACCTGTTCCCGCGCGCTGTGCTGGCGGTCGTGCTCGACCACCACGACCTCCCGACCTACAGCACGGCCGTCATCCTCCCCGACCCGACGGCCCGATGACCATCGAAGCCGTCCAGCGTCTCCATGCCGCCACAGCGCGGCTCGTGGCGCTCGAGGGCTGCGAGCTGTACACCTACTTCCCGGAGTCGGGCCCCGTCCGCCGCGAGCTGTACCCGCGGCACATGGACCACTTCAAGGCGGGCGCGCAACACCGGCAGCGGCTGTTCATGGCCGCGAACCGGGTTGGGAAGACCCGCTCAGGCGCCTACGAGGTTGCCGCGCACGCCACTGGCGAGTACCCGGACTGGTGGACGGGCCGCGTCTTCCCGCACCGAATCGACGTCTGGGCCGCCGGCAAGGACACCGGCACCACCAAAAACATCTTGCAGAAGGCGCTCGTCGGCGCGGTAGGCGAGGATGGCACCCTCTCCGGGGGCGGGATGATCCCGCTCGACCGGGTGATCCACGCCACCCGCAAGCCGCACAACCCCGGCGCGCTCGACACGGTGTGGGTGAGGCACAACGACGGCGGCACGAGCATCATCCAGTTCAAGTCCTACGAGCAGGGAAGTAAAAGCTTCGAAGGCACGGAGCAGCACATCGTGTGGTTCGACGAAGAACCTCCGCTCGACTGCTACGCCGAGGCGGTTGTCCGCACCATGACCACGTCGGGCCTGATGATCACGACCTTCACGCCGCTCCAGGGCATGAGCGACGTCGTCTCGATGTTCGTGTCACCGTCGCCCGAGGCTGCGCAGTATCTCCATCTGACCACCGCCGGGTGGGACCACGTCCCGCACCTCGGCGAGGCCGAAAAGGCTGAACTCCTCGCCACGACGCCACCGTTCCAGCGTGACGCGCGCAGCCAGGGCATCCCCCAACTGGGCTCCGGCGCCGTGTGGGCCTTCCCCGAATCAGAGCTGCGCGTCCCCAACTTCGAGATCCCGCCCCACTGGAACAAGTGCTTCGGCCTGGACGTGGGCGGCGGCGCGAAGGCGACAGCCGCGGTCTGGCTCGCGATCGAACCGTCCGCCGGGGGCCGCGTCATCGTGACCGACAGCTACAAGCGTGAGAGCCCCGAGCCCGCCGTGCATCTCTCCGCGATCCGCGCTCGCGGCGAGGGCATCCCCGGGTCTGGCGATGCGGCGGCGCTCATCGTGACGGCCGGCGACGCCGAACAGCTGATCCGCGTCTACCAGCGTGGCGGCCTCGACCTCGAGCTGGCCGACAAAAGCGTCGAAGCGGGCATCGCGTCGGTCTGGCAGCTCTTCTCGGATGGCCGCCTCAAGGTCTTCGCGAGCTGCACCGAGTGGTGGGACGAGTGGCGCATGTATCAGCGCGACGCGAAGGGCCGCATCGTGAAAAAGAACGACCACTGCATGGACGCCACCCGCTACGCGATATACTCCGGCATCAAGCGCGCGCGGCCGGTGACGACCAAGGCCCAGCAGCGGCGCGTCGCGTTCAACCGCGGGCGCCAGGCCGGCGGCGGATCGTGGATGGGCAGCTAGGAGCAGAAGATGACCGCACGAGTCGTCGCCACCCTGAAGAGGCTCGCCCACGCGTGGCACCACCCCTCGCATACCACCGCGGTGGCCCACGAGGACGATGCGGTCGTCCTGATCTGGTGCCAGACCTGCCGGGAGGTATTCTTCGATCGCATCCACCCGCCACGCACCGCCGCCGGCGTCATGGAGAAGGCCGCCCGCTCGGGCGCGCTGGCCCAGGCGGGACGCGCGCAGTCCCGCAGGCGGAGGCGCCGTCGATGACGTTCACCTGGCGTGGCATCCCGTCTGACCTGTGGTCGGCGCTCGTCGCGCGGGCGGCGGCCGAGCGCATCGGGATCGCGGCGATCGTCTCGCGCGCAGTGCGCCGTGACCTCACCCCGGAGTGCGGCATCTGGGTCGTGATGGACCAGCACACGCTCGTCAGTGCCCACCTGACCGCCGAGGCCGCGAGCGTGGCGGCCGTGCGCGTCGACGCGGCGACGGTGGAGCGCGTCCCGCTCGACAACTGGCTGACGTGATGGGCGCCGCACCAACCACCGCCCCCGCGATGCAGATCATCCAGATCTTCGACGACGTCTTGCCTAACCCGCACGCCGTACGCGCCGCGGCGCTGGCGATGCCCCGGCGTTCGGTCACGTTCGGCGACGACACCTTCCACGGCATCGCGGAGCAGGCGACCATCGACCTCCTCGCGGCGCTCGATGCGCTGGTGCCCAGCTTCACGCCCACGCTCTCGTTCACCAGGCAGAGCCCCCGCGGCCAAGTCGAACCGAACTTCATCCACTCCGACGCGATGATGGGCGACCTGACGGCCATCTACTACATGACCCCGGTGGACGTCGCGGGCGACGGCACCACGTTCTGGCGCCACCGGCACTCTGGCGCGATCGATGGCGATTGGAATATCACGGTCATGCGGAACCGCCGGCTGTGGAAGCCGTGGGTCCGCGTCTCGGCCAAGTTCAACCGGCTGGTGCTGTTCAAGTCGGACCTGTTCCATTCGCGGAGCCTCGAGGAGAACCACGGGGAGGGCGATGGCGCGCGCCTCACGCACGTCGTGTTCGGCACGCTCGAGCCGCCGGTGATGTGGGGCTGGTGATGACTCTCACGCGCCGCCGCTTCCTTGCCGCGACGACCGCCGCCGTCGCCGGCGCCGTGTTCGACCCAGAGCGCGCCCTGTGGATACCGGGCCAGCGGAGCTACTTCGACATCGTGCGCCCGCAGCACGCCGAGTGGCCTCGATTACGGCGTCTCCGCCAAGGGGACGTGATCACCCTCTCCGGATACGAAGGCACGTTCGTCGTCACCAGCGTCGTCACCAGCGATGGCCGCCGCTGATGCCGTCGTGCGCCGTCCGCGACTGCGGGAATCCGGACTGCCACCTATGCGAACTGAACCGGCAGTGGGTCCGAGACGCGCTCGCCTTGCCGCCGCCGCCGCCGCGGAAGACGACGCCACCACGGAAAGCGTCAACGCGCTGACGGTTTCGTGTATGCTCTGGGTCGCAGGGTAGCTCAGTGGCAGAGCGCCAGGCTCATAACCTGGAAGCCGCGGGTTCAATTCCCGCTCCTGCAACCAACGCCCAAATGAGCCGCCCCTTCAAGCGCATCGAGAGCGAGTATTCGCCGCAGCAGATCGCGAAGCTGCACATCCGGCAGGTCATCGAGGGTATCTGCGCCGACGACCTGATCCTCTGCGAAGTCGTCGCCCAGGGTGAGAAGGTGTGGCGGGCAACGATGCGGGAAGCGTTCGCACCAGTCATGGACCTGCCGGACGAAATCTGCGACAGGGCCTATCTGTTTTTCTGCGGCGCGGTGCAGGCGCGGTTCACGCTCGACCAGGATCACGCGGAGGCCATGCACCTGGCTGGCGCGTTCCTCGACCAGGTGGAGCCCGTGACCCCGCCCACGCAGGCCGAGATCGACAAGTCGTGGGTCATCGAAGAGGCGAGCCACCCGGACGCGATCCGCCAGCAGTACGGCGACAAGTCCCCGCAGCAGTGGCTGGACGAGGCCATCGCTGACGGCCACGACAAGGGGATCGACTGATGGCCACCACTCCAGGGCGCCGGCCCCCGTCGCTCCCCCGCATCGATCCGGTTGAGGGCACCAACAACGCCTACGGCGTGGACATGGTCAGCCGCGGCAGAGGCGACTACGACGCGATCGTGGAAGCCGGCGGCGACCCAGACGCGACCCCCGTCACGCCCGACGAGATCGCCCGCGCCGACGCCCTCCGCAAGCGGCACGCCCGCGCTATCCGCAACTTCAAGACCTCGAGCAGCGCCGACGAAGACCAACGCCGCGCCGAACTCGACGACCTGAAGTACGCGCGCGCCCGCCTCGAGGACCACTGGACGGCTGGCGACATCACGCGGCGCAGCGGCGAGACGAATGGCGAGTCCGGCAAGCCGGGGTACGGGCGCCCCATGCTGGTGCTCGACAAGCTGGCCGTACCGAAGCGGCAGACGATGAACGAGGCCCGCAACGCGCGCCTCAGTATCCGCATCAAGGCGAAGGCGGGCCGGGCGACGAAGAAGAACGCCCAACTGGTGCAGGACGCGGTGCGGGCCATTGAAGTCGACAGCCGCGCGCACATCGCGCGCAACTGGGCCCTCGACCGCGTGATCACCTGTGGCCGCGGCTACTACCGCATCGAAACGAAGTACGCCAACGACAAGGATCGCGACCTCGACATCGTCGTCAGTCGCATCCTGAACCAATTCGCGGTCTACCCGGACCCCTGGCGCAAGGAGCCGGACGGCTCGGACATGAAATTCTGCCTCATCACCGAGGACATCCCGACGCGGGACTATCCAGACCGCTACCCGGACAGCAAGCTGGCCAAGAAGATCCGCAAGGCGCTCGAGGAGCAGACCTACGGCGAGATTCTGGCCGGGTCGGTAGTGGAAGACGGGACCGACGCGCAGCACGAGGGCGGCGCGCTTACAGGGACCGGCGACACGCCGCCCGGCTGGATTACCGAGGCCACGATCCGCGTCGCCGAGCACTTCTACGTCGAGTACGAGCGCCGCACCAAGCTGTGGGTGCCGACCGGGCAGGGCCATCAGGAGATGTGGGCCGACGAGATCCCGCCGACCGTGCAGTTACCGCCGGACGTGTTGAAGCGCGAGATCGTCACGCCGGTGGTGCGATGGGAAGTCCTTAACGGCGAAGAAATCCTCGACGAGGAGCAGTGGCCCGGCCGCTTCATCCCGATCGTGGAAGTCGTCGGCGAGGAGCACAACGTCAACGGCGAGCGGACCTTCAAAGGCATCTACACCGTGGGCAAGGACGCGAATCGGTCCTACGAGTATCACCGCTCGGCCCAGGTCGAAGCCGTGGCGCTCGCCCCCCGCGCGCCCTACATCGCCGCCGAGGGCCAGACCGAGCTCTATCCGGAGTGGGACACGGCGAACTCCGAGAATCACTCGGTCCTGGTCTACAAGCCGACGAGCCACGACGGCCATCTCATGCCCCCGCCGCAGCGCAACACGTCTGAGCCGGCGATCCAGGCGATCACGATCGCCGCGCAAGCCGCCGACCAGGACATCAAGGACATCACCGGCCGGCACGAAGCGTCCCTCGGCCAATACTCGAGCGAGCGCAGCGGCAAGGCGGTGCAGTCGCTCCAGCAGCAGGCCCAGGTCGGCAGCTCGCATTTCCTCACGAACCTGGCCGAAATCTCGATGGCCTACGAAGCGCGCATCATCGTGGACCTCCTGCCCCACATCTACGACCGCCCCGGCCGCGTCATGCGCTTGCTCGGTGAGCGCGACCAGGAGGAGTACGCGATCGTCGGCGCCCCCTTCGTGCAGACCCCGGACGGGCCGCAAGCCGTGCCGGTCCCCCCAGGCATGCCGCCGGAGGGCATGGTCGGCCAGTCGGTGCAGATGCCGGGGATGGCGAAGCCGCAGCGCACGAAACTCTACACCTTCGACGCCGACGCCGATTACACCATCGCCGTGGGCGTCGGGCCAAGCACGCAGAGCGCGAAGGACCAGAACAGCGAATCGATCCGCGCCATCATGGAAGCCGCCCCCGCCCTCGCGCCGCTCATGGCCGACCTGCTCGCCTCGCAGATGGAAGGCGACATCGCGGAGCAACTGTCGGCCCGCATCAAGGCGGTGCAGCCCGCAATCGCCAACCTGCCGGGCGACGAGGACGACGACTCGGACATGTCGCCGGAGGCGATGGCGAAGATCCAGGGTCTCACCATGCAGCTGCAGCAGATGCAGCAGCAACTGCAGGAGGCCACGACCGAGATTCAGACCCGGCGCAGCCAGTACCAGACGCAACTGATGATCGCGCAGGAATCCAACGCCTCCCGCGAGCGCACCGTGCTCGCCACGACGCGCACGCAACTGGCCATCGCGCAGATGAACGGCGGCGGCAAGGTGGACGTCGCCACGCTGCAGGGCGAGATCGACGCCGCGATGGGCGAGTCGCAGCAGGCGCACGACGTCCTCATGGCCCGGCTCGAGGCGTCCCTCGAAGCGCAGCTCTCCGAGGACCAGGACCAGCGTGCCGCCCGTGCCGGCGACCGCGACGAGACGCGCGCGGTGCGCGGCGACGTGCGAAAGGAATTGATGGCCGGCAGCGCGGCGAGTCGGCAGCGCGCCCTTGCCCGCGAGCAGCGCGAGGGCGACGAGCAGCGCGCGAGCCGCGACGGCGTGCGACAGGACGTGCAGGCCGAGCGCGCCGACGCGCGGAAAGGCGCCCTCGCGGCAGCCACCGACCGCCGACAGGCCCAGATCGCCGAGGCGGCCACTGGCCGGGAGGCGCGCGCGACGAAGCCGAAAGCGGCAAAAAGTTGACAGCGCCAACCGTTTGACGTGTAGAGTATGAGCCGAGCAGGGACTATGGCCGACACCCCCACCCCGATTGACGACTTCGCCGCAGCCCCCACGGTGGTCTCCGATGACGACTTCGTCATCACCGATGGCGGGCAGATCCGGGAAACGGCCGAGGAACTCCGCCACACCCTGAGTCACGACACGCCGGCCGACGTGGCGCCAGGCGACGAGACGCCCCCCGGCGAGCGCATCGAGCACGCGGACGGATCGGTCGAGTCCACCGGCGCCGGCAGCGCGAAGGCCGAGAAGGCCGAGAAGGCCACCGAGGCCGTCAGCAAGCCGAAGCGCACGGTCGAGGGGCGTGTGGCCGAACTCCAAAAGGAGATCGCCACCAGGACGCGCGAGAAGCACGACACCATCCGCGAGCGCGATGCCGCCGCCAAGGAACTCGCGGACATCCGCGCCCAATTGGCCGCCTCCCGCGAGCAGGCCCGCCCCGGCTTCCCGCGCGACACCCCCGTGGCGCCAGACGCCGCCGCCGCCGCGCCGGCCACGCTCCCGAAGAAGCCCGTCTGGAAGGAATACGACGACGCGGGCAAGGACTGGGACGTCTTCAATGACGATCTCGAGGCCTACCGCGACGCGCGCGCGGCCGCCTCGGAAGGCGTGGTGAAAGGCCACTTCGCCGCCGAACTCGCGCGCGTGCAGGCGGAGGCGGTCGCCCGCGTCGAGAGCATCGAGGCGCGCGCAGCCGAAGCCACCATCAACGCCGGCCTGCAGGCCCGCGTCGATGCAGTCAAGGCCAGCACCCCCGACTTCGCCACCGCCATGGCGGACTTGCGCGCCGCGGGGGTTGAACAGACACCGTTCATGCGCGACGTGGTGCGGATGCATCCCAAGGGCGCCGATCTGCTCTACGCGCTCGGCAAGAACGTCGAATCCGCGGCGATCCTGCAATCGCTGGACTTCTCGACGGTGATGTTCGACGCCATCATGGAGTCGGACGATCCTACGGCCGTGCTGTTGCATCTCGCGGAAAGCAGCGAGACGTTTGAACAGATTCGGTCGCTCGATTCGGCGTCTGCCGGAAGGCGGATCGCCGCGCTAGATGCGCGCCTCTCGTCCTCGTCCTCGCCCGAACCCCGTGCCTCCGGCTCGCGGCGTTCCGGTACGACTGTCTCACGCGCTGCAACCCCCATCCGGCCGGTGGGCGCGAGCAGCAAGGCGTCAGTAGTGGACGACGAGGACGACGAAGGCGAATCCTTCGAGTCGTGGATGTCCCGCGAGAACAAGCGGGACGCCGATCACGGCCGTCGCTAGATCCTCCACCACCGGCACCTGTCGTCTTTCGGGCGGTTCGCAGCACGCGACTGCTCCGTAGAGGTCTGACATGTCCGTATCGAACAGCCTGGTGACGCCGTCCTGGGTCATCAAGAAAGTCACGCAGCGTCTCACCAACACGCTCCGCTTTGCCGCCAACGTGACGCGGGGCTACGACAGCCAGTACACGATCTCCGGCGCCAAGGTGGGCTATACCGTGAACGCGCGTCTGCCGCAGCGTTACATGGTCAACAAAGGCCAGGCGCTCAACCCCGTCAGCGCCAACGAAGAAGTGGTCCCGATCACCCTCACCGATCAGGCGAACGTCGGCATCGAGTTCAGCTCGGCCAGCCTCCGGATGGAAGTGGACAACTACACCGAACGCTACATCGACCCGGCCGTGGAAGCACTCGGCAATCAGATGGACCTCGACGGGCTGCAGCGGATGTACAAGCGCGTGTTCCGCACGGTGGGCACGCCTGCCGTGGTCCCCACGACCAACGCGTCCTACCTCGATGCGACCGTGAAGCTCACGGAAGGCTCGGTCCCGACCGGCCGTCTCGTGGCGATTCTCACCGCGCAGATGCACGCGTCGCTGGCGAACGCCAATCTGGCGTTGTTCAATCCCGGCGCCGTGATCTCCAAGCAGTACCGCACCGGCAAGATTGCCGGCGAAGTGCTGGGCATCAAGGAGTGGTACATCGACGAGAACGCGCCGACGCACGTGGTCGGCCCACTCGGCGGGACCCCCTTGGTCAACGTGGCGGCGGGCGCGGCCGGCGCCGCCTCCGGCGTGACGTCGCTCGTCACGGACGGCTGGACCGCCGCCGCGGCCAAGCGCCTGAACGAAGGCGACGTCATCCAGTTCGACGGCGTCTTCGACATCAACCCGATGTCGTACCAGTCCACCGGGCGGCTCAAGGACTACGTGGTGAGCGCCGACGTCTTCTCCGACGGCAGCGGCAACGCGACGATCCCGTTCTCGCCCCCGCTGGTCTATGGCGCGAGCAACGCCTACTCGACCGCCACGGGTCGCCCGGCGGACAACGCGATCATCACGATCTTCGGCCACGCCTCGACGCACGCGAACAAGGTCACGCGCACCGGCCTGGTGTATGACCCGAACGCCTTCACGTGCGTGATGGCGGACCTCCCCCTGCCGCAGGGGGTGTGGGTGAGCAAGCGCATCAGCAACGCGGCCATCGCCATGAGCGTCCGCTTCATCAAGGCGTACGACGTCATGACCGACCAGTCCCCGGCGCGTCTCGACATCCTGTACGGCTGGGCCGCAGTGCGCCCCGAACTCGCCGTGCGGATCCAGAGCTAGCCGACACGCCCCAGCAGCGATCGCGGCGCGCGCGGTGAGGTTCACGCCTCCCGCGCGCACCGCCTTACCCCAGTTTCCAGGAAGGACTCACGCTCATGGCTATCACTCGCACCACTCTGTCGGCAGCGGCATCGAAGGATACCGACACGTTCTACCTCACCTCGGCCGCCGGCGCAGCCGCGGGCACGATCGTGAAGGTGAACAACGAGTACTCGACCATCGTCCGCGTGGACGGCACCGCCGTGCGCGTTCGCAGCCGCGGCCAGAATGGCGGCCGCGCCATCGCCCACGCGCAGCTCTCGCCGGTCATGTTCGCCCTCGCCGCGGACCTCGCGCCCTACATCACCGAGCACGGCGGGCTGGCCTCCGAACTCGAGGAAATCACCCTGAGCGCGGACGGGGCGATCGCGATCCCGACGCGCCACACCCGCATCAACATCATGAAGGGCTCCATTGCGGCGTTGACCCTGACGGCGCCCGGCTTGACCGTCCTCGACGGGATCGAGTTGCAGATCCACGGCGTGTCGTTGTTCGCGCACACCGTCACCCTGACCGCGGGCTTCTACGGCAACACCACGACCTCCGACGTCGCTACGTTCGCGGCCGGCGGCGGCGCGTGCTTGTCGCTCGAAACCAAGAACGGCCTGTGGGCGGTGAAGGGCGGCGGCACCATCGGCGTCACCTTCGCCTAGCGCGGTTCTCGCCAACTTGACCGGGGCCCGTGGGCGCTTCGCAGCCGCCTCGGGCGCCGGTCACTCGTCCTGTCACCCGCTGCGAACAAGGACGTTCACCAATGGCAGACAAACCCCAGCCGGCGCAGTTCCCCAAGTGGATGTTTCACGGGGATCACGGCAAGCAGCTCTTCGAGTCGCCCTCGGAAGTCGTGGGCGACGGCTGGTGCGAATCACCCGCCGAGTGCGGCCTACCCCCGGCTTTCGTGCCAGCCGAACCCGGCGGGATGGTCCTCACCCCCGTGGGCGCCACGACGCCGGACGCCGATATCCACCACGGCCTGGGCGAGATGACCCGCATGAATCGGGCCACGAAGCTGCAGCAGCCGGCCGAACTCATGACGGCGGCCCAGCAGCGCGCCGCCGTTGCCCGCACGGCCGCGAAGCGGTAAACGTGACCTCCCCGGCTGGGCGGCCCTCGTGACCGCCCGGCCGGACTCCCGTCCCAGAGAGATTCCACATGGCCACCACCGCTCGCACGCTGATCACGAATGCGCTGCGCGACCTGGCGGCCATTGGCGCACGCCAGCCGGTCTCGGCGGACGATCTCGAGTTCGGCCTGACCACGCTCAATGAATGGGTGGGCAGCCTCCGCACGCAGCGCACGGCGACGTTCATGGTGTCGCGCCACGTCCTGCCGCTCACGGCCGGCGTCGGCAGCTACACGATTGGCCCCGGCGGCGCGTTCAATCTCGACCGGCCCAACCGTATCGAAGGCGTCGGACTCGTCTTCGACCGCACCGCCGCCACCGTGACCGAGGTCAGCCTGGGCCGCCCCCTGAACGTGTCGGAGTATCAGCACGTCGTGGCCAAGGCCCAGGCCTCGACGCACCCCTACGGCGTCTACTACGACTGGGGCATGGCCGCAGGCTTGGGCACGATCCGCGTCATCCCGACCCCCTCCGGCGCGGTGAGTGACCTCGTGCTCTACCTGCCGAGCCCGGTGCAGCGGTTCACCGACCTGAGCACCACCTACCACTTCCCGGACGGCTACGAGCGTGCCATTCGCGCGAATCTCGCCATCGAGCTCGCCCCGGCCTGGGAGCGCGAGCCCGCCGGCGCGCTGGTGGCCCGTGCCAGCGAGGCGATGGCCGACGTGCGCCGCGCCAACCACCGGCCGCGCATCCTGAGCGTGGACGCCACGCTCCTGGGCATCTCGGGCGGCTACAACGTCTGGACGGATCGCTAACCGATGGAGTATCCGAGCTTCGTCGGCGGCAGCTACAAGGCCAACAACCCGTTTGCGGCGAACGAGCTGACCATCAACTGGTATCCCGCCCCGCTCGAGTCGGAGGGCGCGCTGGCGCGCTGGCATCTCGTGCCGACGCCGGGCGTCGCCGTCTGGCCACGGTTCGACTCCGTCGGCCTGTCTGGGCCGGGCCGGGCCTTCGGGTTGTTCAACGGGCGCCTCTTCGCCGTGCTCGGCTCCGCCTTTGTGGAGTTCGTCAACGGTCTGCCCGGCGGCATCATCTATACCTACGGCACGATCGCCGGCACGCCCAACCGCGCGACGATGGCCTACAACGGCACCGGCGGCCATCAGATCCACATCACGGGCGGCGGCATTTCGTACATCTTCGACACCGTGTCAGGCGTCCTCACGCTCGCCACCAACCAATCCCCGAGTGGCATGGCGTCGAGCACGGCCATGCTGGACGGCTACTTCTTCATGCTCGACCAAGCCGCGAACACCGTGTATCAGTCGGCGTTGCTGGACGGCAACCTGTTCAACTCGCTCGACAAGGCGCAGCGCATCGTGGCGGATGACCCGTGGCGCCAGATCGGCGTCCTCGGCAAGGAACTCTTCCTCCTCGGCCAGTACACGTCGGAGGTCTGGTACGGGGCCGGCACGTTCCCCTTCACGATCGCGCCGCACCCGTCCGGCGCGATCGAGATTGGCATCGCGGCCGACTTCTCCCTGGCGAAGGTGGGCAGCAGCCTGTTCTGGCTGGCGCAGACGCGGAACGTGCGGGCGCAGGTCGTGCAGGCCGACGGGTTGCAGCCGCAGGTCGTCTCCGACTTGGCGGTGCAGGCCGCGATGGGGCGCTACGCCCGCATCGACGACGCGATCGGCTTCGCCTTCGCGGACGTAGACGGCCACGAGTTCTACGGGTTGACGTTCCCCTCGGGCGACACGACGTGGTGCTACGACCTCATGACGCGCCGCTGGCACGAGCGCCGCACTTGGTATGCGGAGCAATCCCGCTGGGGCTGCTGGCGCCCGCTTTACCACGCCCGGTTCGATGGCCAGAACCTCACGCTCAGTCTCGACAGCCCCGACCTGCTGCAGCTCGTGGACACGCTCGGGACCGACCTCGACCGCCCCGTGCGCCGCGTCCGGCAGGCGCCGCACGTCACCAACCAGCTCGAGCGCATCTACTTCTCGCGGTTCCGGTTGCATCTCCACGCCGGCCAGGGCGCGATCAGCGGCCAGGGCGTCGACCCCATGGTCGAACTCCAGGTCTCCAACGACGGCGGCGAGACGTTCTACTCGGAGGGCTACTCCGGCGCCGGCCGGCTCGGGGAGTACAACCGCTTCCCGGAGTGGACGCGCTTGGGCTCCGCAGAAAATCGCCAGTTCCGCATCGAGACCACTGACCCCACGCCCTGGCGCATCGTCGGCGCCTACCTGGACGCCACATAGCATGGCTCACCTGCCGCCCTTCCCGAGCCGCGACGACGTCATCACCACCCAGGCGCCGCGCAACCGCTTCACCAAGCGGATCGCGGACTGGCTACAAGCCGTGGTCGATAGCCTCGAGACGCTCGACACGCGCGCGTCGAGCCTCGTCGCGCAGGACGCCGCGCTGCTCATGGCCGATGTCGCCCTGGTCGCCGCTGTGGCGGCGTTGCAGCCCGCGACCGGCGTCTGGACCCCGGCGCTCACCTTCGGCGGCGCCGCGGTTGGTCTGACCTACTCCGACCGCGGGGGCTGGTGGGCGCGTCTCGGCAACGTCGTCACGGTGAGCGGCCGCATTATCCTGTCGGCGAACGGCAGCAGCACGGGCACGGCGACGGTCGCCGGACTGCCGGTCGCGGCGATGGCCGCCACGCCCAATCCGAACTACACGGGCGCCGTGCTCTCTGGCGCCATGGTGGGCCTGACCTCCGGCGTGCTCGCCCGCGTGCAAGGCGGCAGCACGGTCATCGACCTGCTCGACACGGGCACCACGGGCGTGGCCGTGCTCGACGAGTCCAACTTCGGAGCGACGAGCGTGCTCACGTTCGCGTTCTCCTACTTGGTGCAGCCGTGACGACCATCCGTCACGCCGAACCGGCCGACCTGGCGCGCATCGTGGAGATGGGCGAGACGTTCGTCGCGTCGTCGCACTTCAAGGATCTCGGCCCCGCCGACCCGCACCGTATTGCGGCGCTCACGCGGACGCTGGCCCAGCACCCCGACGGGTGCGTCTTCGTGGCCGAGGTCGAGGGCCGCGTCGTCGGGATGCTGGCCGGGCACATCCCCGTGCATCCGATGCTCGACGTGGTCATGGCGTCCGAGCTGGTCTGGTGGGTGGACGTCGCGCACCGCACCGGCCGTGTCGGGCTGCGCCTCCTGACCGCGTTCGAGGGTTGGGCGCGGGACCACGGCGCGTCCCATGTGCAGATGATCGCGCCGAACGAGAAGGTGGCGGCGTTCTACGACCGCCTCAAGTTCGAGCGCGTCGAAATTGCGTACGCGCGGAGGGTGTGAAATGGGTGTAGCCACGTCGATTGTCGTCGGGGGGATACTGTCCGCAGGCGGGGCGATCGGATCGTCCAAGATCAACGCGAGCGCCGCCAGACGCGCGCAGCGGTCGCAAGAACGCGGGAATAGCGCCGCGATGTCGATGGAGGAGCGCGCCGAGGCGGGCCGCCTCGAGGAAGCGCGCCGCGTCGAAGACCAGAACCAGCGCAACTGGGAAGTGGAACAGTCGCGTGAGCAAGAGCGGTATCAGCGTGGCCGGGACGACTCGAGCCGCGCGGAAGCCGCCGACAGCGCCCGCTGGTCGTGGGACCAGCGCCGCCGCGAGCCCTACCGATCCGTGGGCCGTGGCGCCGTGCGCTCGCTGGCCGACCTCGCGGGCATCCAGGGCATCGAGGGCGAGGCCGCCCCAGACTTCTCGCAGGGCTGGGATGCCGCGTCGATGTCGCCGCAGCAGACCACGCCTGGCTTTACCCCGCCGCCGCCCGGCCCGCGCAGCCTCCCAGGCGACCCGCGCATCGTCTCTCGCGCGCCGGGCTCGATCTGGAATCCGACCATGGCGGATCTCGTGACGGAGCGCCAATAGATGAACACGATGGACACGCTGGGCCTGAGTCCGGAGCACGCCGACCGCTGGGCCTACGACCGGCTGTTGAAGCGCCCGCAGCCGCCGCAGCAGCCCTACGGCGCGCCGCCGATGGCGCCGCCGATGGCCGCCCCCAACACCGTCGTCCCGCCGACGTCGCCCGCCCCGCCGCTCGCCGGCGCGCAGACGAGCTACACCGGTGGCGGGATGACGCCGAACGCCGGCGCGAGTCCGCGCGACCCGCGTATCGATGCGACGGCGGACGAGCAAGCCGCGTGGGACCGCGAGTACGCGGCGCTCCCGCCTGGCGGGTCGATGAATCGTCAGCGCCCCGGATCTGGCGCGTTGGCTGGCGGAGGCACGCCGGGATCAGGCTTTGGCCCAGGCGGGGCATCCAATCCCGGGTACCGCGGCCCTGGCAGCCCGGGATACAACTACGGCAACAACCCGCCCCCGGGCACGCCCCCGGGCACGTCTCCGTCGGGACGGACCACGCACGCCTACACCGGCGGCGCCTTGGACTACTACGGCACCGGCGACATCCAGAACGTCGACCACATCACCCGCGGCGACGTGGGAGTGACGGCTGGCTTCACCGAGGTCGGGCTCAACGGCGACCTGAGCGTCCGGGGCAGCAACACGATCAAGAACGTCAACGGACGGTTCTTCAGCAACCTGCCGGCCAAGCCCTCGAGCATCCCGATCTTGTTGGCGAAACCGGAGTTCCGCGCGCTCTTCCCGAACGCCAAGCAAGTGGGCTTCGACAAGATCGATTACGGCGACGGCAAGGCGGTCGACGTGCTCGAGAAAGCCGACCCGAACACCGACACGGCCACGGCGTGGGCTTGGATGCCTGAAAGCACCGCCGTGTCCCCGACGGCGGGCAGGGGCTACGCGACCTGGCTATCAGCGCAGGCGCCCCCGGTACCCCCGGGCACGCCCCCGGGCACGCCGCCTGGTGGTCCTGGCGGTCCTGGCGGCGACGGCATCAGCGACGAAGCGCGGCGTCTCCTCGCCCGCGACCAGCAGCAGCGCCCGAATCTCTCGGATCTCGGTATCTAGGACGGTCCCCTCATGGCCTACCCCAACGCACAAACGTCCTATGGCTCCACGGCGCCCACGGTGGCGCCCACCGGGGCATCCACGGTGGCCGGCGGCGTCACGGTGTCACACGCGAACCCGGGCATGAGCACCGCCGGGCCGAGGCGGACGCCCACCGGGCCGCCCGTCTCCGTCGGCGCCACCCCTGGCGCACCGAGCAGTTGGCAGTTCCAGGGCATCAACCCCACCGACTCGCGTACTGGGCTCCAGACGTTCGAACATCTCAGCGGCATCCAGGGCACGCCCCTGACGACCGCGCAGCAGCAAGAGGCGGCCCAGCACATCAACTACACCGATCCCACGGGCGCGGCGTCGATCACCGGCGAGAACTACAACCGGCTCATGCAGCTCGCCGCGCAGCGGTCAGGCGGGGCCTACAACCCGTACGCGGACTCGGCGCCGCCTTCGACGGGCGGGCCGGACCCCTACCCCACCGAGGGGCCACTGAACCCTGACCCCTACCCCACGGCGACCGTCGAACCCGCGCCGACGATCAACGCCCCGCGCTACCAGCAGCAGCAGTTCACGCCGCCGACGTTCGATGAGATGGTCGCCAACGACCCGACCTACGCGCGCCGGCTCGGCGAGGGCCTCGGCGCGATGGAGTCGCGCGCCGCCGGCCGGGGGATGCTCGGCACCGGCACGCATCTCCGCGACCTCAACACCGCCGCGCAGGACTACGCCTCGAACGAGTTCCGGAGCTTCTACGACCGCCGGGCCGGCGAGTATGGCGTGAACGCGGGCGAGCGCCGGTTCGGCCACGAGGCCGACGCTTCCGCCACGCAGACCGAGTACGCGCCCCGCTTGCTGTCATGGAACCGCCAGCAGGACGAGAACTCGACCGGCCGGCAGATGACCTACGATCGGAACTGGCAGCGCGAACTCTACGGCCGCGACGACGCCTGGCGGCGCTCGCGCGCGGGCGAAGACGATAGCCGCTTCCGCAACCAGGACATGTGGCGCTACCGCGACGAATCCGAGTCGCGGCGTCGCTTCCTGGCCGAACTCGGACAGCGGTAGAGGGTTCTCATGGGCATCGGACCGTATCAGGCGCGACCCTACGACAACAGCCGCGGCATGTCGCGGATGGCCGACCTCGCGCTCCACCGAGGCGAGATCGAGGCCGAAGGCGCGCTCCGATCCGGCCAAGCGTGGGCGAGCGGCGTGCAGCAGGTCGGCCAGATCGCCGGCAGGACGATGGCGGACTTGGCCGAGTACCAGGACCAGAAGCCGATCCGTGACGCCGAACGGCAGCGGGCGAACGAGTCCCTGCAGAACAGCCGTCGCAAAGGCGAGTTCAACGAGGCGTTGAAGGAGGCTGGGACCAGGCCGCCCGACGAGGCGATCGAGTTCTTGCGGACGCGCGGCTTCGCGCCTGAAGCGTCGGAGATGGCGAAGGAGCTGGCCGAGACGCGGAAGCGCGCCATCGACACCAGTGTGGCGAACCTCGCGCTGACCAAGGGGACCTTCGAACAGGCCCTCACGTTGCTCGGCAGCGTGCGCGAGGCCCCGGACCCCGGGGCGGCCTACGCGCAGTCGCTCCCGAAGATCCAGGAGATGGTGGGCGCCGATCTCGCGCAGAACCTCCCCAAGACGTACGACCCCGCGAGCCTCGACAGGGTGATGGCGTGGGGGATGTCCACGACAGCGACGCTCGACAACAACGCGAAGTTGCTGGCCCAGACGCGGACGACGTTCAAGGATGCGGCCGACCGCGAGGATCACTTCACGAAGTCCCTGAGCCAATATCTTCCCACCGTGACGACGGCGGCCGACTGGACGGCCGGGCTCCGCTCGGCCGAAGAAGCCGGCGCCCCCAAGATCGCGCTGGACAAGTTCGCGGCCACCTACTCGCCGGAGGCCGCGGCGCGGGCCGCACAGTTGACCCAGCCCCGCCGGGCAGACGCCCCGTTGGGGAGCGCCGCGGACATCATCGCGGGCGAACAGACGCGTCTGGGCCGGGATCTGAACACGGACGAGAAGCTGGCGCTCGTGCGCCGGCAGGGCACCGCGGATCGCGCGCCGAGTACCGCCGGTGCCGGCGGCTTGACGCAGGTGCAGATCAACGCCGCGACCGGCCGCCGAGACACCGCGATCGCGGCCCTCAACCGGGAACGCCGCGACGCCGACGCCACGCTCACCGACGACATGTACGGCGACGAGCTCCACCGCATCGAAGCGAGCTACGCCCAGCAGATCGGCCAGCCGCCGCCGCCGCCGCGCCTTGGCGTGCAGCGCGGCGAGCCCGGCGCCCAGTCGTCCGCCGAGATGTCCTTCGAGGAGCAGCAGAACCAGGACTCCACCAGCATGGCGGACCTCGCGACCGCCCCGCCACTCCGCGCCGCCGGGGGCGGGGCCCCACGCCGGCTACCCGGATTCCCGCAGAGTGACCCCTCGAACGCCGCCGCCCCGCCACCGGCGCGGCCCTCGGCGCCCCTCGGTGCGGCGCCCGCCACCGCCGCGCGTCCGCCGGCTCCACGGGCGCAGGCGGCACCGCCTTCGGCTTCCGGCCAGATCACCGTCCAGACGCTCCCAGACGGCAAGTTCGCGGTGAAGCTGAACGGTCAGCGGATCATCGCCAAGAGCAAGGCCGAGCTTGACAAGTTCCTGAAGGCCAGCGGCTACGAGATGTCGAAATAAGCCATGCCGACCCGCCCACTTGACCCGTTCGACGTGGCTCGATCGATGGGACTCGCCGTCGAAGACGACACGCCGACGCTTGAGACGCACGACCAGGACTGGCAACGCCAGTCGATCCTGGCTGGCACGGCTGAGATGCGCCCGCCGACGCCGCGGCCTGCGGCGCGGACGCCGCGTGTGGACCCGTTTGATGTGGCCAGGACGATGGGACTCACCATCGAAGAGGACACGCCAGACCCCGACCCGTTCGATGTGGCTCGATCGATGGGGCTCACCATCGAAGAGGACACTGATACACTCTCGCTAGATGCCGCGCTGCCTTCCGGGCCGACTCGTGCCGACGATCCTCGCCGCGCTCTACCTGCTGCTGGTGTAGACGAGCCGACGTTCCAGGCGTGGTACGGCCAGCGCGCCAAGACGCTCGGCCTCGACCCCAACCCCGACGCCCCCGAGCAGTCCTACGACTACCGCGCCGCCTTCGCGGCCGGCGCCGAGCCAGGGCCGGACGGCCACTGGCCATCGGCGTTCAAGAAGCCCGGACACCCCAACGAGGTCGTGGGCGGCTTCAATACCCGCACCGGCGCGCGCGTGCCTGGCACGCCCCGCGCGTCTCGAGACGATCTCGTGCGCCTGGGCTGGGAACCGGACGCGGCGGCCCGTCTCGACGCGACCCAGGAGCCGAGCGCCGCCAAGTCGATGGGCGACATCATGGGCCAGGCGACGGGCATCAGCCGCGCCCCAGAGCCCCGTGGCGCCCTGGGGACGTTGGCGGACTTCGGCATGTCCTTGCCGCGTCGCCTTGGCGTTGACCCAGTCATCAGCGCGGTGAAGGGTGCCATCGGCGCTGTGAATGTGCCGGTGGGATTGGCGGACATCGCGACCGGCGGTCGTGTGGGTCAGTTCCTCGAAGAGACGATCGGCTTCCGCCCCGCCGAGGCCACGAAGATCCTCTCGTCCTGGTATTCCAAGAAGCAGCGCGAGGGCAGCGCGGCCGTGCAGGCGGCTGATGGTGTGCTCGCTACCGCCGTGGCCGCACTCTCGAACCCCGGCGTGGTCGCAAACACGGTTGTCGAGTCGGCGCCCATGATGCTGGCAGGGGGGGCTATCGGTCGCGCTATTCCGTACGCGAGTGCCGGTGTACGTGGCGCGCTCGGGGAGGGCATCGCCTCTGCCGGGAGCGCGGCTTCACACACCAGGGAAGGTTCCGAGGATGGCCGTCTCACGGTGAAGCAGTCCGCCCTCGCCGTCGCGACAGGCGCGGCGACGACCACATTCGGCCTGCTCGGCAATCGCATCGCGCAGTCGCTCGGTATCGCCGACATCGACACCATGATCGCCGCTGGTGCGGCCAGTCCTGTCGCCGCTCGTGGGCTGGCTACGCGTGTGGCGCTCGGCATGGTGCAGGAAGGTGTCCTCGAAGAGCTGCCGCAGTCGATCTCCGAACAGCTCTTGGCGAACGTCGCTCAGGACCGACCGATCCTTGAAGGCGTGGACGAGTCCGCCGTGCTCGGCCTGTTTTCCGGTGCTGTGATGGGCGGCGGCGCGAACATCCGCCGTCCTCGCACGGCCGCCGGCGCCCCGCCAGCGCCGCCCCTGGCCGACCTCGCATCAGAGGCGCCGCCGGCCGGCCCGTCACCCGCTCCCGTCGACGTGCCGCCGGTGGCTCCACGCGGAGCGCCGCCCGCGTACGTGCCGACCGACCTAGAGACGCGCAACGTGCGCCGGCTGATGGCCGAGCCCGGCCGCACCACGATCAGCATCAACGATGTGAGCAGCGCCACGGCCATGCGCCCGCGTGAGGCAGGCGCCGCGATCGACCAGCTCGAGCGCGAAGGGCTTGTCACTCCGACGTCGCAGGCGGGCACCTACACGCTCACGCAGCCGGCGCCAGCCGCAGAGGCACCGCCCGCGACGATGCGCGACGCCCTCGGGCCGCTGCCGCCAGGAGTGAGCGCCGAACAAACGCAGCAGTTGACGGCGCTCGGCTATGCGCCTGAACGCGTGGCGGCGATGACGCTGCCCGAGGTGCAGGAGGCGCTCCGGACGGGCACGCCTGCCGTGGAGCGGCGTCAACAGCCCCGCGGCCTTGTCGCCCCAGCCATCGCTGACCCGATGAGCCCTGAAGGGCTTGTGGCGCTTGGCACGGAGTTCATGGAGAACCCTGCGCGGCAGGCGGATGTGGCGTCGATGCGGACGGCCACGCGAGCGGAGGCCCCGCCGAGAGAGGGCCGAGCCGAGTCGGAGCAGCGTGACCTGACCAATACGAAGGTTACGGACCACACCGGGGCGCCGATCGTGGTCTATCGCGGGCGCGATAGCAGCGGGACCGGGCGTGTACGTTCCGGTGCCGCCTATTTCACGGCAGACCAGACCGCCGCACGGCAGTACGCCGACGAGTATGGCGGGGACGTGCTGGCGGCACGCTTGTCCCTGACGAATCCGGCACGCGACACCGATATACGCCGAGTGGCCGCCACCGCAGAGATCGCCCTAGTTGACGACGGCCACCCGGTGGCATATCTCGACCAGAACACGGCATTGCGTGACGCGCTGGTGGCGGCCGGGTACGACGGGGCCATCGGGAACGATCGCCGGTTGGACGACCAGGGTGACATCACGTCGTACGTCGTGTTCGCGCCCGACCAGATCGTGCCCGCAGATGATGCCAAGGCTGGACCATCAGCGCCGGAAGTGCTCGACGCCGCGCCGGAAGACCGCCAACGTGTCGCGGGCACACGTCCTGAAGTCCTGGACCGGGAACGTCCTGACCTCGGCATCGACGCGCGAGGCCAAGAGATAGAGGCGCAGGAGCCCATCCCGCGCCAGTCCTACGAGGACGACACACGCTGGGAGGACTGGAAGGCGGGCGACACCCTCAAGCTCGTGGATGGCCGTATCGTCACCGTGGCTCGGGCCGCGGCCGATCCCTTCTCCGGTCTTCAGGTCACGCTCGACGGTCGTCGCTGGTCCGTCAACCAGGAGCTTGTCGAGGGGCGGGTGGATGCGGTTCCGACCGCGGCCACTGTCGTTGACGACGCCGCCACGGTGGACGCTCGCGGCCTACCCATCGCGCCGAGAGACGCCGGCGTCATTCCGGCGCGCATGGCCGTGAAGTTCGCCAACGCCAGCAAGGGCGCCATCGAGGTGTCGACGCTCGTGGAGGCGAAGCGGGCCGCGCAGACACTCCAAGCTCAGCGAGACGACAACGGCCCCGGCGCCGGTCGGCTGCCCGTGATCTCCATCATCGACGCTGAGACTGGCGAGCAGTTCGCCGTTATCTCCCCGAACGGCCGGATCTGGCGACAGGCCGCGGGGAAGAAGTGGACCCCGGCCACGAAAGAGATCGATGCCAGCGTGGACGTGACGCCTGCTGCGGACGCCCAATCCCAGCCAGGCCAGTACGTCAAGCACCCGCTCATCGTTGACGGCAAGGAAGTGGGACAGATCCTCGGCCGTCTTACCGCGCGCGGACGCGTGAAGGTCGTATCAGCAGGGCTCCCAGGCACGGTAGAGATGTCACTCGGCATCGGCGACATCGTTGAACGTGATTCGTCCTGGCTGACGGTCCCAAAGAGCCAATGGCCCGGCATCTGGGAAGACGGCGAGCGTGTCGAGTCTTCCAAAAGCCTCGCAAAGGACGTCGCGGATGACGGACGGGCGCCAAAGACGATAGACCGGCCGACGCTTCGTGGCGCTCCCGCGCCAGTGCCGGACCCCAAGCCCGCCGCGGAGATGACTGACGAGGAAATGGCGGCCGAGATTCGCGCCCGGTTGACGCGGGAAGCGGAGGCCGAGGCGCCGGTCGCGAAGCCTACCAAAGGGGGCCCGCCGCGGAAGACGCGCGCGCCCAAGGCTGACCCCGCCGAGACGCAATGGGCGGAGGTGCTTGCGTCGGCACGCGCCGTGGACCCGGACGTCGACGAGACGGACCTGCGGGACGAGTACGACTTCCGCGAAACGCGAGCCTGGGACGAGGCGAAGGATGCCGCCGACGCCGGCACGCTGGTGCTGCTCAAGGAAATCGCGTCCCTGGGCGGCCTCCACGAGAAGCAGGGCGGACAGGTCGAGGAGCTGTTCCGGCTCCGTCAGGGGCAGGCGTTCGGGGCGGTCGGCGGCGTCAGGGGCGTGCTCTCGATCGACCCGAAGCGTGGCCTCGCGCTCGACGACATGCTCGATCAGTTGCGCGGCGATGGCCGCTTCAATCAGATCGAGACGACCGACGACATTCTCGAGTTCATCAACACGGTCCAGATCAAGGGCGTGCCCAAGCCCACGCCGTCGCTCACGGCGCTCGGCGTCACTCCCGCGACCGCGTGGTGGAAGAATCGCCAGCGGCCCGAGGCGGACCCGGATGCAGGCTTCGCCAACGACAGCGTCGACCCCGGCAAGGGCGACATCAGCTTCGACGGAGACGCGGCCCCAGCCGCGCCTGACGTCGCGCCCACGGACGCCACCACGGCCCCTGGCGTCTGGGCGCCGTTCGCGATTGCCCGCGGGACCGAGGTCCAGATCCGGGACAACACGGAACGCGCGTCGATAGAACTCAAGTTCGACGGCAAGCCGGACGAGACGGTGCGGGCGGCGCTCAAACGGGAGGGGTTCCGATGGTTCGGCCCCTCCAAGACCTGGTATTCCAAGGCGAAGGACCGACGGGCACGGGCTGAACGCGCACTGAACGTCACGCCCGCGCCGGCCGCGCCGGCCGCGCCCGCCGAGCGTCCCGTGTCGTCACAGGACGCGCCGGTCACGCTGATCATCAAACCGCTGTTCGGATCTGACGAGACGAGCACGGTCACGGTCGGCGGTCCCGCCACGACGTGGGGCCATGCGGCGAAGATGTCGCCAGGCGCCGAAATGGACTGGTGGGCGAACGCTACTGAGGAACTCGGCGCGGTGCGCGCCAGGGCCGGCGCCATCGGTGCAGGCGTCGTCCTGCGCGTGGACAGCGGGAGCTTCACGCGCGTCTTGGTGTTCGAGCCCGACAACGGCGGGGGCCGGCAGGTCAAACTCGGCGCCGCGCAAGTCGAACCCGCATGGCGCGACGGCAAACTCGTGCCGGAGCAGCCGCGGGAGGCCGCGAAGACGCCGAGCAAGACGGGAAAGCCCCCCACGGCCTGGGACGCAATCGGCACCAACGCGGTTGGGCAGACCATCTACGAGGATGAGCGCGGCGTGCGCTCGTACGTCGAGAACGGCGTGCGGCAGACCGAAGCGGTGGCGCTGGCGCCGACGCGCGGCGGGACATCCAGAACTGGACCGACGCCACGGTCCTCGAGCCGGGCGACCGACTGGACGCTGCTGAAGGTGCATCCGTCCGTGGTCGACACGCGCGCCGACCTCGCCGAGGAAGCCGGCGCGCAGCAGCGCATCGCCACGAGCCGCGCCGAGTCGCAGGCCGCCAGCAAGGCCGCGCTCGCGGAGAAGAAGCCGGTCACGCCGCAGATCACGCCCGCCAGGGCGCCAGACGCCGCCGCCGCCGCGCCCGCCGCCGACGCCAAGGCCGCCGCGCGCGCCGCGCGCCGCGCCGCGGTGCAGGGCGAGATTGACTCCGCCGTCGCCGGCATCAAGGCCGAGCTTCGCAAGTCGGGCTCGACGCTGAGCAGCGGCCTGCCGGTCCCCTCTGACGTGCTCTTGGTGCAGACGGTCAAGCTCGTGCGCGCCTACACCAAGGCCGGGATCATCGACGCACAAGAAGGCTGGGAGAACTTCCAGGAGGATCTCGGCGCGCTTGCGGCGCAGGCTCGCCGGGCGTTCACGATGGCCTGGGGGATGGTCCACGGCGTGGCCGAGCCCACCCTTGCGGATCTCGGCCCGCAGGCGCAGACTCAGGGAGAGGCACCCAATGACGCAGCCCGCGAAGATACCGCCGCCGCCGCCGATGAGCCCGCAGGCCAAGGAGATGGCCCGCCAGATCCGCGTGGACGCACTACAAGCGGGGATGAGCCCGGATCAGGCGAGGGAATTGGCGGCGTACACGATGACGCCGGCCGACCCCGAGGATCTGACGCCGTACGAGGGACCGCTGGAACCGACTACCGAATAGCCGACGACGAAGCGGTCGGCGCCGGCACGCCCTCGGTCAAGATCCGCAATAACCTGGCGGCAATCGCGCTACTGAAGCAGATCGAGGCCGAGCGCCGCGACGCCACGCCAGACGAACAGACGATCCTCGCCCAGTACGTCGGCTGGGGCGGGCTCAATGAGGCGTTCCACTACGGCACCAAGACGTACACGGCGCTCCAAGAGGCGCTGACCGACGAGGAATACGGCGCCGCTCGCGCGTCCACGCCGAACGCGCACTACACGTCGGTCCCGGTCGTGCGCGCTATGTGGGCCGCCGTGGAACGGCTCGGCATCACCAGTGGCCGCGTGCTCGAGCCGTCGATGGGCGTCGGCAACTTCTACGGGGCGATGCCGGATGCGCTGCGCGCGTCCACGCTGCGCGGCGGTGTGGAGCTCGACACCATCACCGCCCGCATCGCCAAGGTGTTGTACCCCGAGACGGACGTGCAGGCGCGCGGATTCGAGTCCGCCCGGCTCCCGGACGGCTTTTTCGACCTCATCATCAGCAATGTGCCGTTCGGGGACTATGCCGTCCATGACTCGGCGTTCCGCGGCAGGCCCAAGGCGCTCAGGTCGTCCATTCACAACTACTTCTTCGCCAAGGCGCTCGACAAGACGCGCCCTGGCGGGCTCGTGGCGTTCATCACGTCGCGCTACACGATGGACGGCAACACGGCCGAACATGCGACTGTCCGCGACTATCTCGCCACGCACGCGGACCTGATCGGCGCGGTGCGACTCCCAGACTCCGCGTTCAAGGCGAACGCGGGCACGGAAGTCGTCACTGACATCCTCTTCCTGCGTCGGCGCACCGCGGACCTTCCTGCGAAGGGGGAAGCATTCACACGGTTGGCCGAGAGCGGCGTCGAAGACCCCAACAGCGGCCAACCGATCAAGATCAACGAGTACTACGTGGCGCACCCCAGGATGGTCGTGGGCCTCCACACCGCCGACGCCAAGATGTGGCGCGGCGGCGGCTACAACGTGAAGCACGAGGGGGGCGACTTCGAGGCCGATCTCCGCGCGGCGCTGAACCGATTGCCAGCCAACGCCATCACCTACGACGAAACGCCGACCAAGGCCGCCACTGAAGACGCCCGCCGCGAGTCGGTGCCGGCCCCGGAGTTCGTCAAGCAAAATGCCTTCGTCCAGCAGGATGGCCGGCTGTGGGTGAAGCGTGGCGACGAGATGGAGTCGGTAGACGACCTCCCCGACGCCACCAAGGCGCGGATCGTCGGCATGATGGGCGTGCGCGGGGCGGCGAGGTCCACCATGCGCGCCATGCTCTCGCCCGAGGCCACCGACAGCGCGATCGTTGCCGCGCAGAAGACGCTGAACACGGTCTACGACGCCTTCGTCAAGAAGTTCGGGCACCTGAACGACCGTGCCAATGAAGAGGCGTTCGACGAAGACCCGGATCTTCCGCTGCTGATGTCCCTCGAGAAGACCCACGGCCAGGGGAAGCCGCCGACCAAGGCCGCTATCTTTACCAGGCGCACGCTGTCGCCCCGGAAGGACGTCACGTCGGCCGAGTCGCCAAAGGAGGCCCTCCTTGTCTCGCTGAACAACACCGGGCGCGTCGACCTGTCGTTGATGGCGCGGTTGACCAGTCAGTCAGAAGACACGGTTGCGGATGCGCTGGCGGGGATCATCTACCAGACGCCTGGCGGCGTGTGGCTGACGGCCGACGACTACCTGTCTGGCCCCGTGCGGCAGAAGTTGGCCGAGGCCGAGGCCGCGGCAAAGATCGACCCCAAGAAGTTCCAGGCGAACGTCAGCGCGCTCACCGCGGTGCAGCCGACGGACCTCGCGCCGGTGGACATCGACGTGCGGCTCGGGTCGGCCTGGGTTCCCCCCGAGGTCTACAGCCAGTTCGTGACAGAACTCCTCGAAGTCCGTAGAGACGGCTTCCGCATCACCTATGCCGCCCCGCTGGCGGCGTGGAAAGTCGACCCGACCTACGCCAAGGGCACCAAGAACACCGCCGCCAATGAAACCAGGTGGGGCACCCCGGAGATCCTCGGCCACACGCTGATCGAAGAGGCCATGAATCTCAAGCTGCCGACCATCTACCAGAAGGACGGCGAAGGGAAATCGTCGGTCAACCAGGAACGCACCGTGGCCGCGCGGGAGAAACAGCAGGCCATCAAAGACGAGTTCGCCAAGTGGATCTGGAAGGACACCGCTCGCGCCACCATGCTCGCGGACATCTACAACCGCGACTTCAACAACCTCCGGCTGCGGTCCTACGACGGGTCGCACTTGCAGTTGCCCGGGATGTCCGCCGAGTTGACGCTGCGACCGCACCAGAAGACCGCGATCTGGCGCGTGCTGCAGTCCGCCAACACGGGACTCGGTCACGTCGTCGGCGCCGGGAAGACATTCGAGATGATCGGCGCGGCTATCGAGTTGCGCCGGCTGGGGATGTCCCGGAAGCCGATGATTGTGGTGCCGAACCACCTTGTGTCGTATTGGGGCGCGGAAGTGCTGCGGATGTATCCCACGGCCAACGTGCTCGTGGCCACCAAGGCCGATTTCGCGGGCGGGCAACGCCAACGCTTCATGTCGCGCATCGCCACCGGCGATTGGGACGCCGTCATCGTGGCCCATCGGTCGTTCGAGTTCCTGCCGATCTCAGACGAGGCGTTCAACGACTACTTGAAGGACCAGATCGCAGAGTACGAGAGCGCCATCGCCGACGCAGCGGCCGCCACCGGAAAGAAGTCGGCGAGCGTGAAGCAGATGGAGAAGGCGAAGAAGAACCTCGAGGCGCAGATCCGCGACCAGCGAGACGTAGAGGACCAGGACAAGACGCTGACGTTCGAGGAACTGGGCGTGGACAGCCTCTTCGTCGACGAAGCGCACATGTTCAAAAACCTCCAATTCGCCACGAAGATGACGCGCATCGCCGGCCTGCCGACCACGGGCTCCGATCGCGCCTTCGACATGCGCTTGAAGGTGCTGCACATCCAGCGCCTCAAGGGCCGCACCGTGTTCGCGACCGGCACGCCGCTGAGCAACACGATGGCCGAAATGTTCACGATGCAGCGGTACCTGCAGCCGGACGACATGCGCGCGTCGGGCATGGCGCACTTCGACGCCTGGGCACAGCAGTACGGGTCGGTCGTGGTGTCACAGGAACTCGCCCCCGAGGGCACCGGCTACCGCTCGCGCACCCGCTTCGCCCAGTTCTCGAACCTCCCCGAGCTGCTCACCATGTTCCGGCAGGTGTGGGACATCGTCACGGCCAAGGACGTCAAACTTCCCACGCCGAGAATCAAGGGCGGCACGCCGGAAGTGGTCGCCGTGGAGCCGAGCGCCGCCATGAAGCGGCTGATGCAGAGCCTTGTCGTGCGTGCGGCGGCGCTCCGCGGAGAACCGGTCACGGTCAACGGACTGACCTTCACGCCAGCGAAGCCCGATGCCAAAGACGACAATATGCTGATGGTCACAGGGGACGGGCGCAAGGCGGCGCTCGACATGCGGCTACTCGGCCTGGGCTCGCCGCTCGAGGCGTCCACGAAGGTGCGTGCGGCCGTCACGCGCATCTCGGACATTTACAAGGCGAACACGCGCCGCAAGGGCGCCCAGCTCGTGTTCCTAGATCAAGGCACGCCAGGAAAGAAGAAGGGGAAAAGCTTCAACCTCTACGCCGACTTGCGCGATCGGCTCGTTCGCGACGGTATCCCGCGCGACCAGATCGCGTTCATCCACGACGCCAAGAGCGACGACGACAAGCTCGCGATGGTCGAGAAGGTCAACACGGGCGAGGTCCGTATCCTCATCGGGTCGACCGAGAAGATGGGCGCCGGCATGAACGCGCAGAAGAAGCTCGTCGCGCTCCACCATCTCGACGTGCCGTGGCGCCCGTCAGACATTGAACAGCGCGAGGGGCGGATCATCCGCCAGGGCAACGAGTTCTACGACGCCGACCCAGAGGGCTTCGAGGTCGAAGTGCTCCGCTATGTCACCAAGGAGTCCTTTGACGCCTACTCGTGGCAAACCCTCGAGAGCAAAGCCAGGTTCATTGAGCAGGCCATGCGCGGAGACATCACGGTCCGCAGGGCCGACGACGTTGATGGCGGCGCGCTCACCTATGCCGAAGTGAAGGCGCTGGCGTCCGGCAATCCAATGGTGATCGACAAGGTGAAAGTCGATGCCGAGTTGCGGAAGCTCGAGTTGCTGGAATCCGCGCACAAGCGGGAACGGTGGCTCACCCAGCGGGAGGCCAGCGACCTCCCGGAACGTATCGAGGGAATCACGCGGACGCTGGCCGGCGTCAAAGCGATCCTCGCCGCCCGCAAGATCCCGGACACGTTCACCATGACGATTGGCGGCACGACGTTCGACAAACGAGACGAGGCTGACAAGGCGTTTGTCAAGGCCACCGACAGCGCGCCCCAGGTCGCCCGCGTCATCGCCACCTACGCCGGGCTGAACATCAGCGCCAGGCGATACAGGGGCGAAGGCTCGGGCGGCACGACAGTGAACATCCTATCGGTGTACTACGGCACAGGCAGCCACCGCGAAGACACCGGCGACACCGTGCGGTCGATTGAGTTCTCGGTGAAGCACCGCGTCGAGGAACGGATCGACTCGCTCGAAAACGAATTGCAAGAGGCGCAGAAGAAGAGCGCCGACGTGGCGGCGTTGCTGGCGGAGCCGTTCGGGAAGACGGCCCGCATGGCCGAACTCGTCATCGAACAGAAGCGGCTGGCCGCGTTGCTGAGCCTCGACGTCAAGAGCCAGACGCTCGCCTCAGATGTCGAAGACACTGGCGGCGCCACGACCGGCACGTCCGAAGACGCGGCCATCGGCGTGTTCGCCCAGAGGAATCCCAGCCAGCGTGTGAGCCTGCCCGTGGCGCTGGTGCCAGTGCGTCAGGCGGCGCCACTCGCGACGATTCAGGGCGATGTCGCACTACCGGAACTGGTGATGTTCGCCCGCGAGCTTGCGCGCGACGTGCGCGTAGTGCGCGGGTTCCGCAACGCGCTGTCGGGGGCGAAGCACCGATCGGGGCACCTGATCTTCACCGCGGACCTGTTCAAGCCCGAGAACGTCGGGCAGTTGGCACAGATCGTCGCCCACGAAATAGGCCACCTAGTGGACTACCTCCCGACCATGACGATGAAGCGCGGCAACGTCCTCGGACGGCTGCGAACGCTCCACCGCTTCATGAAAGCCAGCTACACCGACGCTGATGGGCGCACCGTGACCAACCTCAAGGTGCGGAACGAACTCAAGAAGCTCTCCGCTGCATGGCGCCCCTGGCCGGACGCCCACGACGAGAAGTACCGCGCCTACCGGGACAGCGCCAAGGAGCTGTACGCCGACGCCATCAGCGTGCTGTTCAACAACCCCGAGCAGTTGAAGTGGCACGCGCCGACGTTCTATCGGGAGTTCTTCGCCAACCTGGACCAGAAGCCTGACGTCAAAGCCGCCTACTTCGGGCTGCAAGAGCTGCTGTCTGGCACACGCGAGGAACTGATCGCCCGCCGCCGTCTCGGCGTACAGGGGATGTTCGCTGAAGCGGACACGAAAGCACTCGACCTCGAGGCGTTGCGCCAGGCCGAGCGCCAGAAGGCTCGCGGGGACTTCGCCTACCGAATGCGGCTCGAGCTTGTGGACAAGAACATCGCCGTGATCGACCGCATCGAAGCGCGTGAGGCGCAAGGGATCGTGCAGAACCCTGACGACGATGCCCGCTACTTCCTCAAGGAAATGCGCCACCTGGGCGCGAAGCAGCACGGGTTCCTCAACCGCACCTTCCAACCGATGAAGGACACCCTAGAGGCGGCCGGCGTCTCGTGGAGCCAGTTCGGGGAAGCCCTGATGTATGCGCGCATCGCCAGCGGCGACCGCACGGACATGGCGAACCCACGCGGCCTGGACGTGGCCGCCGTGCCGGAGATGCTGGCGGCCGTCCGAGCCGAGCTGACCGACAAGGGCCGCACGGCGCTCGACGCGGCGCTCGCCAGCTTCCGCGCCGCCGTTAAGGGTGTCTCCAAAGACGCGTTCGACGCCGGGCTTTACACGCCCGATCTCTACGAGAAGATGGCGGAGAACCCGGCGTGGGCCGCGTTCCGCGTCGTGGACTACATGCACAAGGACGTGACCTCGACCGTGCATCACCAGATCGGCACGGTGAAGGACATCCAGAACCCCGCGGACGCGACGATCCTCAAGTTGCTCGTGACCATCCGGGCCACCGAGTTCAACAAGATGAAAACGGCGGTGTTCGCCTCGATTCCGGACGAGTCCACGCCGGCCGTCATGGGCTTTGACGGCAAAGGCATGAGCCCGAAGCCGCCCGAGGACGCCGCGCTCGAACTTGTGGAATACCGAGAGAAAGGGCGGCGCAAGGGCATGTATGTGCCCAAGGACGTGGCCGTTGCCATCAACAACGAGAGCATCGGCGGGAATCTTGCGGTGCTCGAGGCCGTGCGGTTTGCCAACGCCAAGTGGTTCCGCCCGGTGTTCACCGGGATCAACCTGTCGTTCCAGGCCGCGAACCTCCTCCGCGACTTCCAGCGGACGTGGATGAACACCCCTGGCGCCACGCTCGGGAGCACTTTGAAGTACTACGCCAAGGCTGTGCCGCTGGCCCGGCAGCGCGCGTTCGGGCCGAGGGCGAAGCCCACCGCCAAAAACCTCGCGGTGGCGAAGCTGCTCGCCGACGCGACCGAGGCGCGCATTCTCGGCGTGACCATGAACGACCTCATCGCGGGACGGCCGAAGGAAGACAGCCTCGTCGAAGAACTGTTCTCGCAGCACGGCATCAAGCGCGCGGGTCCGCCAGCCACCGGCCTCACCGGCCCAGTCATGGAAGTGGTCGACCGCGTCGAGAAGCTCGGCAACTTCATCGAAACGCTCCCCAAGGCCGCGAGCATCTACGAGATGACCTCGGACGGGCGCCAGATCAGCGACCTCGACGCGGCCGAGCGCGCCTTTATCCGCGAGAAGGTGGGCAGTCCCGATTTCCTGATCGGTGGCACGCTCAAGCCCATCACGAACGAAGTGGCCCTCTTCTCGAACGCCATCACGCAGGCGATTCGGGCGGACTATGCCATCGCCACGACCAAGGGCACCCGCGCTCCGTTCTGGCGCAAAATGGCCGCAGCCGTGATGGTCCCCACACTCCTGACGTTCGCGATCGAGCATCTGCTGGGCGACGATGACGACGACGACACCGGCTGGGGCTACGTGCGGCGCATCCTGCGTGGCGTGAGCGAGTACGACAAGACCAACTTCTACATCATCCCGAGAGGGCTGGACGAGCACGGCAACAGCCGCTACTGGCGCATCCCGCGATCGGACGCCGGCCGGTTGATCGGCGGCGTGCTCCGCAAGGGGCTGCTCGCGGCCGGCGGCGAGGTCGAGGTACTCCAGTCAGCCGCGACCGTCTTCGACTACATCACGGGGCAGGCGCCGGGCCTCACGCCGAGTCTGGGCGTTCTGGCTGATACCGGACGGTTCCTGTCCGGCCAGAACATCTACGACGACTTCCGCAGCCGCGAAGTGTTCAGCCGGGATGAGATGGCGCTGCCGCTGCCCGAGCGCGCCAAGAAGTTCATCGGCTACGAGATCCAACAGGTCGGCCCGAGCGCCATCGGCCGGTTCATCGCCGGAGACGCGCGCCCGCGCGACCTCACCACGGGGCAAGTCCTCCTCGAGATGACGCCCGTCGCAGGCCGGTTCTATCGGATCTCGAACTACGGCCTGATCGAACGGCTCCGCAAGGCCCAGAAGCCCGTGCAGGCGTCCGAAGCGCGCAGCCGGCGGGCCGAGACGGCGGCGGTCGCTGGCGCTGTGCAGGCGTATCTCAAGAAAGCGCCCCCGTCGCGGACCCAGGCCGCGCAGGAAACCCTGGCGCGCAAGGTCGTCAAGGAACTCTACGCAGACCTTCCCCAGCGCGAACAGGACGAGCAGTTCCGAGACGTGAAGAAGAAGATCCGCATGGGCGCGGCCCGTGGCGGTCACGACCCAGTCACCACGGCAGTGCTGAGCGCCCAGACCACGGCCCAGCGCGTGGCGATCATCGCCGAAGCCTTCCCGTCGGCCGCACGCCGTCGCGCGTGGGTCCAGCGCGCGGTGCAAGAGAAGGTCATCACCAAATCGGTCGCGCAGGCGGCACAATGAGGGCACCGGCGCAGGCCGTGCGAAAGGAACAGTAAATGCCAGGCACGCTCATGCCGGTTCCCCGGCACCAGTTCTTCGACGGCAACGGCACCCCGTTGGCCGGCGGCAAGCTCCACACCTTCCTCGCTGGCACCAATACGCCGTCGCCTGTCTACCAGGACTCCGCCTTGACCGTCCCGCACACCAATCCGGTGACGCTTGACGGCGACGGCCGAGAGACGTTCTTTCTGAGCGACGCTGTCAACTACAAGATCAATTTGAAGACGGCGGCGCTCGTGGACGTCTGGACCGTCGACAACGTGATGGGCGCGCTCTCAAGCGTCCTGACGGTCACCGCGGCCAATGTCCGCGGCCTGCAAATCAGCCGCTCCGCCGCCGACGCGGGCCTCAGCATCCAATCGATCGGCGGCACCGGCAAAACCTACGGGATCGTCTCGACCACCGCGGGCGCGCTCATCATTCGAGACGACGCCGACGGCACGCCGTCGCTCACGTTCCTCGGCAACGACATCACCGCGGCACTCACGGGGCTCTTCACGATCGCTGGCGGCCTCTTGTCGGTGACAGGGGCTGGCGACCACATGTTCGCTGGCGCCACTGCTGGCGCCAACCGGCTGGGGATTCGGAATATCACGAACGGCGCGGCCGCGGTCGCGTCCTTCCTGTTGGGGAATGACGCGGCCACCAACGTGGGCGCCCTGTTCGCCTTGAGCAGCGGGTACGTGACCGCCGGCGCCTACGTGCAGGACGGGTTGGTGCTGGAATCCACACGAGTGGGGGGGCTCAGCATCTTCGCCTCGCACGTGAGTGGGGCCATTCGCTTCTTCGCGGGCGGGTTCGCCGTCACGCCGGCCATTACGATCTCCGCGTCCGGGGGCGTGTCGATTGGGGCGCTCACGCTCACGCCAACGAGTCCCCCGATTGGCACCACGCACAACTGGGCGATCGGCAACGCGAGCTGCATCCTCTTCATGAGCGGCTTCGCCGCCGCCGATTTCACAGGCATCGCGGGCGGCGTCAGCGGGCGGCAAATCTGGGTGGTCACGTCACCCGCGTCAGCGGCCTCGCTCACGCTACGACACGAAAACGCTGGTTCACTCGCGGCGAATCGCATCACCTGCGCCACTGGGGCGGACATCGTCGTGACAGCCACCAAAGCGGTGCAGATGATCTACGACGGGAACAGCAGCCGCTGGCTCGCGTTCGACGTGAAGTAGTAGGACCCCCACATGGAAGAAGGAGTTGCAGGATGGATCGCCGAATCGCTCAAGTATGGACCCCTCGGGGCGGTGCTCGTCGCGAGCTACTTCCGGCTCTGGATGTGGCGCACGGACCACGTGGAGGCGCTCGCCGCCCAGACGGCGCTCTACGAGCGTATCCTCGACTTGCAGACCAAGCGCATCAACGACCTGGCACCCGATCGCGATCCGCTCAGAGCGAAGAGGACCTGACGATGTGGCGGCGCATGGCGGCATGGGCGACGCGGGTGTGGCGGGCACGGGCGACATACACGGCGACGGGGCCGCCCCGGGTGGAATCGGTCGACAGTGTGGCGTTCCGCGCGGGCATCACGATAGACGAGCGCGAGGCCGAGGAGATGCAACGGATGCTCGACCATATCAATGCGGCGGCGGCGCGAGGGCGGGCATCATGACGGCGAGGACGCTCGCCACGCCGGCGGGGTGGTCGGTCGTGGCGATCGCCGTGGCGCTGCTCACGGAGCTGATCCCGCCGCCCGGGAATGCGCTCGCACGATTCTGGCTCCTGGCCACGCTGCTCATTCGGGACATCCTCGTCGCCAAGCACGCGGCAGCGGAGACGGCGCGCGAGTTGGCGGACGTCAAGTTCGCCCTCCTGCTCGCCAGCACCGCGCGCTCGAAGGAGTTCGCAGAGGCGAGCCTCCGGTTTGCGGACGTGGCGCGGAAGATGGAGAGCGACAAGACGACAGCGCGGACAGACCTTGAGGCGCAGACCACGACACTGTCGGCGAAGATTGCCGAGGGCACCAAGGCGTCCAAGGAGGCGCAGCGAGAGGCCAATGACGTGAACCAGAAGATCGCGAGCTTGAACAAGCGCCTTGTGGACGCCATTCCGCCGCGCGCGCAGATCGACGACATCCAGCAGACCGGCGAAGAGACGCACGACATCGTCCTCGGCGCGCTCAAGGACAAATGACCAGCGACGAGATCATCGCCGGCATCGTCGACCGCGAGGGCGGCTTCTCGGACCATCCCAACGACCGTGGCGGCCCGACGAACCACGGGATCACGGTCAAGACGCTCGGCGCGTGGCGCAAGCTCGGACGCCAGGCCACGCGCGAGGAAGTGCGGAAGCTCACGGTCACGGAAGCCGCCGACATTTACCGCCACCGCTACATCCTCGGCCCCGGCTTCGACGCCATCACGTTCGAGCCGCTCAGAGTCCAGGTCGTGGACGACGGCGTGTTGTCGGGCCCCTACGAGGCCACGCAGACGCTCCAGGAGGCGCTCCGGGTGACGGCGGACGGCGTGTTCGGCGGCCGGACCAAGGCTGCGCTCGCCGGCGCCGATCCGGCCGTCATCCACATCCGCGTGCTCAAGGCCCGGCTGCTGCGCTACGCGACGATCGTGCGCGACAACCGCAGCCAGGGCGATTTCATCCTCGGCTGGACGACGCGCGCGCTCGGCTTTCTCGACGATCACGGCCGTCCGTCAAATTAATGACACGGGTAGTGTATTCTCAGGTCTTCAAATGAACATTCCACATATCGGTGACGACGAAAAGGGCGAACTGGCGCAGGGATTTGCGGTGATCGAGTGGCACGAGCGCGCCTCACCGAATGGCGCACGCGTGGACCTGTGCATCCGCTACGTCGAGGCGCGCCACGCGGGGCAGGGGCACCACGCGGCGCTGCGTTCGATGAACGCGCTGCTGCAGGAGTGGTACCCCC
>ENA-ORBV01002537-ORBV01002537.1-microbial-mat-metagenome-genome-assembly--contig:-NODE-2537-length-38306-cov-13.044260_pt1 | contig 38306 bp, 20 predicted proteins | sample MGYA00237777_ERZ505514 | MGnify/ENA primary metagenome ERZ505514 (study PRJEB26160, sample SAMN06269048) | microbial mat metagenome | isolation source: Oligotrophic lake microbial mat | place... | reverse complement strand
GTTCCCGCGCCGAGATAGATCAGCCTCCCGCCCGCGACGAACCCGGGCTCCGCTGCCTCGATGAACGCAGCGATCGCGGGGCGTGCTGCCCGCACCGCCTCCAGCACCAGCGCATCTTCATCGCCGATCACATCGACGCACTCGCGCACGGACAGTTTGTGCAGGCGCATGGTGCGGGGGTTCCGCTGCTCGGTGAGGATGTGCGAGCGGTCGAGGGGAGGAGTTGGGGGCATGGCCAGTAGGGTACCTCTCTCGCCATAGCGGAACCCCCGCGGTCACGCGGGGGCGCGCCGGTTGTATCGGGTTCCGGCAGGCTCGGACTTCCGCGTACGTCGTGCTCACTGCCCATTCATCGTGTAGTCGCACGCATCCGCCACCGTCTTGCTGTCCCAGAGCCACTGTTTGCTTCCATCCTCGGCCCACACCAGTCGGTCAGTGCCAACGAGTCGCTGCTCTCGCAGCCCGCGTGTGGCCCAACGCTTCAGGTCCCCGAGGATACGACCCGGCTCGACCTGCCCCGTGACGACCGTGTGAACATGATTGGTGCGGACATTGAGCGCGTGGATCGTCCAGTCTCGGAGACGACAAGTCTCGCGCATGGCTGATTCCGCACACGCACGCTGTTCAGATGTCAAGATCATGGCTGCTTGCTGCAGCGATGCCTCGCGGTGCGACAACAGCGACGGCACATGCTCCACGATCGGATCGCCCAGCCGGTTGTGTTTTCGATCGATGGCCCCGCGCTGATCTCCATGCAGCCATGTGCCGTAGGTACGAAACGTGATGAAGTATGCCAGTGGCCAGTTACTTGGCGCGATCGGCTGAGATGGGTTCTGCGGATGTCCCACGAGATGAGTTTACTGCGGGGCCTTGGGCTTCGCCGCGGCAGTTCGAACTCATCATGCTTCCGGCGCGCCCCCGCGTGACCGCGGGGGTTCCGCCAAGGCGGTGGAAGCTCATTCGCCCCTGCGCTCCCCACCGCGCCCGCCGCGGCGACGACTGCCCAGACTAGCCGCACACGCTTTATCGCAGTCATGGTAACCTGACCTCACGTATCACTGCTCAGTCCCCTCGGATCCGTCGTCATCCGTCCGATCCGTGGCTCTCCTTCCAGCGGGTCCAATCATGCATGCGAATCGGCATCATCCTCATCATCTACGTTCATCTGCGGCGAGAACCCTTTGCGTCTTCAGGTTGCCGCGCAGCCCGTCGCTCGGGCTCGGGGTTCTGATGTTGGTGGCGATGGTGATGTCGGGTTGCGTTCGCCCGGGGGCCGAGAATGTCCGCCGCGGCGACGAGATCATGGTGTGCGGGCGGTTGTTTCATACCGGCGCGCCGGTGGTCCTGTGGACCGATCCGGACGGTTACGACGCGTATCGCACAGAGCGCCGGTTTGTACCGTGGAAGGATGCCGCGTGGTCGCCACCGGGCACGCCTGGTCGAAGCCCGGAGACACCCGCGCGGTACGGCGTGAGGTTTGCGGGCGCGCTTGCCTCGGGAGCGCCGAGTCCGCTTTCGGCGGAAGACTTCGAGCGCATCCGTGGCGGCGGATGGGACCTGCCGACGCTTCAGCGGACTGTCGATCAGTTCGTGATCCACTACGATGTGTGCGGCACTTCGCGGCAATGCTTCCGCGTGCTGCACGACATTCGTGGGCTGTCGATCCACTTCATGCTGGATATCGATGGCACGATCTATCAGACGCTCGACCTGAAGGAGCGTGCGTGGCACGCGACGACGAGCAATGATCGGTCGATCGGAATCGAGATCGCGAACATGGGTGCGTACAAGCCGACCGAAGCAGGTGTGCCTGCGCCGCTTGATCGCTGGTATGCGTGTGACGAGCGCGGCTGGTACATCAAGCTGCCTGAGACGATGGGGGATGGCGGCATCCGCACACCCGGCTTCATTGGGCGCCCGGCCCGCGGCGAGCCGGTGCGGGGGATGATTCAGGGGACTGAACTGGTGATGTTCGACCTGACGCCTGAGCAGTATGACTCGCTCATCAGGCTCACGGCCGCGCTGTGTGCAATCTTCCCCGAGCTGCCGTGCGACTATCCGCGCGATTCCGACGGGAAGTTGCTGACGGATGTTCTTCCCGAGGACCAGATGGCGACGTATCGCGGCCTGCTCGGGCACTACCACATGCAGAAGAACAAGATCGACCCGGGCCCTGCGTTTGACTGGGAGCGGGTGGTCAGCGGCGCACGCAAACGACTCTCCCCGCGCGAAAGTAGCACATCAGCAAATCTGCAAAGCAGTAAATGAAGGCAAAGGCAGGTACGCAGAGGGCGCAGAGGAGACGCGGAGAGCGCGGAGGGGAAGATTGGGTACTCGAGTGGGGCGGAACGATCGCGAGTTCTGAGACGGCCGCGCAGAGAGGGGCGAGCGGGACGGACCTATTTGCTGATTTGCTGACTTGCTGATTTGCCATTTCCCGCCGCGCAACGCACGACCGGAACCGTCGCCATCGTGTGCAGGCCCGGCTTGCTCTCCAGCAGCGAGTCGATCGCGTTGAGCGTGATCGCGCTCGTCGCCACATCCCCGTGTACGCCTCCTTCGATCCGCAGGTCGATCCGCGGTTCGCCCTCGATGACCACGCGGTCGTGCGGCTCGCTTTGGCCGATCGCCGCCTGAAACTCCATGGTGACCACTTCCTCGCCCGCGGCGTTCCAGCCGTGCGCCGTCTGCCGGACTCCCGCTGCTGCGCCGCGCCGGATCGTCCCGAGTCCGCACGTCAGGTCCTTGTCGGCCTTCACCGCGGCGATGGTTTCATCCCACTTCACCACGCCCAGCCCGAGGTAGTGCGAGATGAAGTGCAGTGATTCGCCCAGCCCGACATGCCGGAGCGAGCCTTCCTTTACCCGCGCGGCAAAGCCCGCATCGTCGAGCGTTGCGCCGATCTTCTTCTGGAAGGGGATCCGGCGGGTTGTCGCATCCTGGATGCGCCAGCACTTCACCGCGCGGACGGACTTGCACACCGCCGTCGCCGCGACGGGCAGCGCATCCATGATGAAGCCGGGGTTCACGCCCGTGCCCATGATCCTCGCACCGTGCTCAACCGCGAGGGCGTGCAGCTCCTCGGCCAGCGCCTTGTGACGCAGCCAGGGAAACAGCAACTCCTCGCACGTGCTCACGATGCTCACATCGCGCAGGAGAAGTTCGCGGAAGGTACCCATGCATGCTGCGAGGTCAGACGATGTTGTGACGACCGCGCAGTCGATCTCCCCCCAGTTCTGGATGTCTTCAATCGAGCGCTGCACCTTCGTCCCAAAGCCGCACTCGGGAACGATGTCCGAAACCGGCTTGCCGAGGATCGCCGGATCGATGTCCACGGCTGCGACGACCCTGGCGACTCCCCGCTTCGCGGCGTCGTTGGCGACAAACTGCCCCAGCGGCCCGAGCCCGACCAGAAGGATCCTGTTCACGCGTCGCTCCTGTTGCCGCCACCCATTGCCCGTGCTTCTCGAACGGATTCGTATCCTGACCAAATGCACTGTATCACATCGCCAGCAGCGGCTCGCAGAATGGATAAACTGCTTGGAGACCCATTCTTGAGGAATGTACGCATGCGCCTTGCACTCGCCCTAGTCGTCTTGTTCTCCGCCGCGATGCTCACCGGTTGCTCCTCGCCGCAGCGGCATCAGGTCGTTGTTGCGCTGGATGAGCCGCTTTCGCGTTCAGGCTCCCGCCCGACCATCCAGGTGGACCTGGTGGGCTTGACGGATGCGGAGCGCCGTTCGTGGGACGAGATGCCCCTCTCGACCTATTGGATGCCCGGGTCTGCCCTGCGGAAGTCGGTCGCCGACCGCGCGCTGAGCGTTCGCTTCGGCCCGGAGCGATCACAGCTCTTCGTGATTCCGGTCGACAGTGAGCTCTGGACCAAGTGGCGCAAGGCTGGGGCAACGTGGTTGTACGTCGTTGCGAACCTGCCCGGTGGTGTGAACGACCGGCAAGGTGCCGAAGATCCGCGCCGGCTGGCGATTTCACTGACTTCGCGAGAGTGGGAAGCGGATGCCCCGCTTCAGATTGAGGTTCGGCGAGACGCGGTGGTGTTTATCACGCCGCGGGCCGGATCCGCCGAGGCGAAGCCGGCCCAGTAGAAGCGGTGGCCGAGGGGGATGGGCGGAGTGGGGGGGTGTGCAGACGGAGTGAGCATGCCGATTTACGGCGGGTACGAAACGGTTGCGGAACTTCACCGCGGCGCACTCGGCGCGGTGTGGTCTGCGCGCCGTGCCGGGGCGAGTGAAGAGCCCGTTTTCGCGATCCGCACTTGCCAGCCGGATGGCGCGATCTTGGGGGAGGTGCGTGCCGCGGCCGCGCTTGAGGCGTTCCTCGGACGCGCTCAGGCGCAGCAGCGTGCCGCTCAGTCTGTTCCACTTGCCGAGTCCCGCTGGGCCCAGGTCTATGAGATCGGGCGCGTGCCGGCGACCGAGACCGCGCCCGCCGGTGTGTTCATGGTCACGGACCTGGCAACGCGAGGCACGACGGAGCGCCTCATTGCTGCGAGGACGCAGCTCGATGGGCGCACGCTCGCGGTGATTGTCGACGGTGTTGTTGCCGGGCTCCGGCAGATTGCTTCTCCAGCGGGGGGCGGGAGGTCGCATGGGCGCATCGAGCCTTCCAACGTTCTGCTTCTGGCGGGCACACCGGGCCAACCGCCTCCGCGTGCGGCGCGCAAAGACGGAATCGCGAAGTCACTGTTCACCCGCGTCGCGCTTGCGGATCCGGCGATTGATGGCGATTCGGATCGATCCCGGGCTGCGAAGGATGATCAACTCGCTCTGGGCCGCCTGATCCACCTGCTTGTGCTGCACGAGCCATTTCGTGGCCAGCTTCCGCTGGAATCCGGGCCTCAGTGGAGCCAGCTCGGGAAAAGTGGAGACTCGTGGCGGCAGTTGACAGAGCGATTGCTCGAACGCTCTTCCGACCTTGTTCCCCTTGAGGATCTTGTTGGAGAAGTCAAGAAGTTGCGCGGGATGCGGCGATCGCGAACGCCGCTGATCGTTGGCGTCGCGGCACTTGCCCTGGTTGCCGGTGGTGTCGGCGTGTATGTTCTTGCCGAGCGGGCTTTCCAGAGGCAGGCCGCGCCGCTGCCCGAGACGCTCTGGAACCCTGATGCCGCGGCTCGATGGGCACAGCTTTGCGATGCCTATCGAACCTGGTATGGATCGTTCCTCACGAGGCTGGAGCAGCGACCGCCGACGGCCAGTGCGCAGCACCGCACGCGAAGGGCCTGGTATGCCGCGCTCGATAGGGAGTTGGGGAGTATTCTCGCTCCGCACGCACTGATCCCGGGGAAGGGGACGGATCCCTGGACGCTCGCAGGTGTGGAGGCCGGGGCGGATCTCACGACGCTCTCGGCAAGCCCCACTGCGCGTGCCCGCTCCGACTCCAGCGTGGAGCGCACCCGCGTCGCGCTCGAGTCGATCGACGCATTGCTGAAGGAGCTCCCCGAGAAGTGGCCCGCGCTCGCGCGGTTTGGTGAGCTGGCACAGCTCTGGGAGAGCCGCGGCTGGAAGACGCAGGCAGAGTACGTTCGACGTATCGCAGTCGGCGCCTCTCCGGCAGTGCCTGGTTTGATCGACCTGGCCGCCTCGTTTGACGAGTTGCTCCGAACGCGCACGATGATTGAACGTGTCGAAGGTCGGTGGGTAAGCCTCAAGCAAGCCGCCGACGCCATCGCGCAGGCGGAGGATCCGCTGCTCAAGACAGCACCCGCGGCATTTGGATCAATGCTTGCGATGGCCGCAAGCTCTTCTGACCCTGCAATGGTGAGTGCGACGCCGACGCGCGATGATGTGGTTTTGATCGAGCAAAGTATCGACATCGCTTCTGAACTTGCGTCTCGCCTGCAGGCGTTCCTGGAGAACGAATGGTCGGGCATTGACGCCGACTCGTTCCGCTCTGGTGAGCGGTATGGCCAGCTCGCCGCCGCTCCCGCCAGCGCCGAGACCCTGGAGGGATGGCTGTTTGAGGTCCGGGGCCACGCACGCCTCGATCCTGCGCTCGACCCTCGAGCCGGGTGGGACGAAGCCGAGCTGCTCAAGCCGGTCAACCTTGCGGTTGCCGAACTCGCCAAGCCACTGCTGAATGTGCCCGTTGATGCGATCACCAGCGACCGCATCCAGAATCTTCGTGCCGGGGCGCACGAGATCTCACCGGATCGACTCCCTTGGAACCGCCGCAACCGCGACCGGATCGAGACGCACACCGTTCGCATTCGTCGGGAGGTCGCGGCTGTGCAGGCCGAACTGGAAGCCCGAATCGCAGTAAGGATGCAGGAACTGGCGACGACGGCTGAAGAGGTTCGCGAACAACTGCGATCCCGCGCAAGTGTTGCTGCCGACTCTCCCGCGCTCAATGCGGCATGGATTGCAGGTCGTGATCGGTTGCTGGCCGTGCACACGGGTCTGGACTTTGAAGCGCTCAAGCAGGCCGCACGATCGCTGGAGGGCGAGATCAGCTGGGCGGCGGCGGCTTTCGGTTCACCACGGCAAGCCGATGATCTGGATGGACGGATCCGTCGCGCTCCGGGCGCCAAAGGCGCGATGTGGGCATCACGCGTCGCGCAGACGGTTGATGAGCTGCGGGAGAAGGCGCTCGGCGATGCACTCGCGGCCGCGGGAAGCCCCGAGGCGGCAGCGTTTCGCACCGCGCTTGAGCCGCTCGCTCGCGCGCACCGATCTCGCATCGATGAGCTTGCCGCGCAGGTCACCGCGCTGGAGGCGGTGCAGTCCCGCCTTGACGCTGCGGACTCACTGACCGATGAAGGCGGCGGCAGTTCTGGCCGACTCGCGCGTGCCCAGCAGACACTCGATCAACTCGCTGCAAGGTCGCCCGTGATTGCCGAAAGCTTGTCGGAGCTTCGGGGTCGGCTTGATTCGCTGGCTCTGGTCTCTCGCGAATCCGAGTCACCGCTCCTGATCGCGCGGATCCGCGAGGCTCGCCCCGACCGGCCCGAGGCCGCGATGGCCGCGTTCCGGAGGCTGGGCTCACCCGAGATCGGCTGGCCCGCCACGACCGATGACCTGAAGGATGCCGCGCCCGTGCGCGATGCGCTTCTGCGCGTTGCCGCGTCGGTTGACGACCCGGCACGCCGGGAAGAACTCGCCACGATGGTTCGAAACGAGCTTGCGGCCCGCTGGGCCTCGCTCGCCCAGCGAGCCGCCGACGTTGCCACCTTCGAGCCCATCGCCCTCGCGGCGGGGGATTTCTCGGTCCGCACCGCCACGCTGCCACCGGCGATCCGGTTCAATGTCGCGCTCACGCAGGTTCGCCGCGCTCTCCTCAGGCCTGGTCTTCAGGAGGACGCCGTCCGCCAGCTGGTCGCGGCGTTTCTGGCAGAGGCCCGCGCCATCCCTCAACTGCCTGCTACTGCTTCGACGCGGATGGCGGAAGTGGCTGCGCTGATTGATGGGTCGCAGCCAGAACCGCCCTCGATCGATCCGCTCACGCTCGGGCCGGGCGCGGCGGGTTGGCGCGGGGAGACGGATGAATCCGGGAAACTCACGTTCACCAGCGGGAGCGCGCGTCTCGAGTTCATCCGCGTGGAGGTGCAGCGGAGCGGCGAGACGGTGCCGGTGTATTTCGGGGTATCGGAAGTCTCGGTTGGCAACTTCGCCCGCATCGTCGCACAAGCCCGAGCGCAGGACGAGCTCCGTCGTGCGATGGATGTCTTTGATCCTGGTACGGCGACCTGGGCTGGGCCGCGTTCATGGACATGGAACGCGGCTCGCACCGTGGTTCCCGGCCCCTTGTGGTTGAAGCTCGACGCGAACGTGACCGCCCAGCGTCCTGCCTATCCGGCTTCTCTCCTGCGGCCTGGAGACTTCCGGCTCATCCGTGATGAGGCCGGCGGAGAGCCCAATACCGAGCACCCGATTCAGCAGCTCTCGCCTGTAGCCGCGGCACTTGTTGCGCGCCTGGCGGGATGTCGGCTTCCGGCGACCGATGAGTGGCGTGCCGCACACTTGCTGGTTCCGCTTGCTGGCGAGCTTTCCGAGTGGAACCTCCGCGATGCCACGTTCTCCGCGCAGCTCGCGCATACCCGGACGATGCAGGGGCAGGTTGTAAACAAGGCCAGCTTCCCCTGGCCGGATTCAAACATCCTGCTGCCGGATCAACCCAAAGTCCCGGTTCACGACCGCGCGACCGCGCACGGTTTCAACGACGGCTTCCTCTGGTTCGCGCCGAGTGCCGCGGACCCTGGACACCTGATCCATCATCTCATCGGAAATGTCGCTGAGTTTGTGTTCGACCAGCCCGACCGGATGGACGCGGCAAAGGCGAACGCGGATGCGGTCCTGTCGACGCTCCAGCAGTCAGCCGATGGTCTTGGGGCCATCGGCGGGTCGGCGCTCTCGCCCCCCGAGCTCTCGCCCGAGACACGTGTACCGGTGGACCTGCTGTTCTCGACCGAGGGATTCGCCGATGTCGGGTTCCGGGTGGCCTTTACCGCGCGCGGCACACGCCCTCCCCGCGAGACGATGGCGGCGAAGGTACTGCGTGTCCTCAGCCCGGATACCTATCTCTTTGCTCGCCGCTGAGCAGCGATCATCGGTCCCGGTCGGGGACGCTGACGACCGCCGCGGAATCGCTGGTGAACAACGCCCGCCCGAGGGTGTCGCCGGCGACCATCATTCCGCGCTGCCGAGCGGGCGCCGGGGTCGCGGTCGAGATGGTCATGGGCTCATTTGAAGCGAGTTCCGAGGAGGAGCTGCCGCCGCTGCTGCATCCAGCAAGAGCCATCGCTGCACCCGTCATCAACCATGCTGTCGCTGTACGTCCGCGCTTCATCATCGAATCTCCGGTCGACCCGAACAGGAACCAGGGGTCGCACCGTTCGCATCGTCCACTCCCTGATCTGGGTGTACGCTCGGGATACACAGGGTTTGAACGCCGCCTGCCCGTGCCTGTGTATCCGGCACAGCCTTCCCCACTCGGTCCGCATTGCCCCTTCCGCTCCCGTCCGGTAAAGTCACACCCGTTGGATTGCCCGCCGACATGCTTCCTGCTTTTTGAGACGCGCCTTTGGGACAAGAACCCGATCCCGCATCCTCCGCAAACACCTCCGCCAACCCGCTGGCGGCCGCGCTGCAACTTGCGCCGGGCGAGCGCCTGAGCCCCGAGGCAACCGCCCGGATCGCCTCTCTCCTGGTGGACTTTGCCTCCAGCCTCGACGCGGTGGGATGGAGCGCGTGGCGTGCGGTGGCCCCTGGCTCAAGCATCAAACGATCCGAGCCCATCCGTCAGTCGCTGGCGCGAGTGGCCCGGGGGGAGCCGGGCGCAGACGAGGCCGCGGCCCGTGACGTCGAGCTTCTCCGCCAGCTCACGGCTGCGTTGATCGCGGGCATCGGGCAGGCCGGCCGTCAGTTTGCCCAGCGGCAGGCCGAACGACTCGCCCCCGCCCAGATCGAGTCCGCGGCCAAAATGGCCAGCAGCCGGGGCCTGGCGGACTTGATGATCTCCCATGAAGCCAAATGTTGGCGGAAGTACGTTGAACTGGCTTCCGCCAGCGACGCAGCGGCCGTTGAGCGTGAACTACTGGGCGCGGTGGCCGCCTTTGCTGAATCGCTGCTCAAGGGCGCTGGCGGGAGCGCCGGGGGCCGTTCATGACTCTTCCGGAGTGCTGCGAACCACTCTTTCAGTGGGCGTGTCGGCTCAATCGAGCCATTCGCAAAGGTGTCGCGCCCCCTGCGTCCTGCACCGCGGTGGAGGCGAAGAAGATCCTTGCCCACTGCGCGGACCAGGCGCAATCCGCGGGTCTGGCCGATCGCTTCTCGCAGATCGAGCCGGCGCTGCTCTGGTTTGTGGATTCGGTAGGCCGCACCAGCCCGGACGGTGCAACGTGGCCAAGCCTCGCCAAAGAGCGCGGACTCGATGACGGGAAGGAAGAGTTCTTCGATCGGCTCGATGAAGCGATGCGGGATCAATCGCCTCAGGCCGCTCCAACACTCGCGATCTTTTACACCTGTCTGGGATTGGGGTTCACGGGGTGGTATTCGGGGCAGCCTGAAGTCTTGCGCCGCAAGATGCAGGACCTCGCCGGGCGACTGCGACCGATGATCGACGCTGACCCCACCGCAAGAGTTACCCCCGAAGCCTACGAGTTTGTGAACACGGCGGACCTCGCAGAGCCGCCGGGGCGACGACTCGGTGCAGTGGCGATCGCCGCGGCAGGACTGGCGATCACGCTTCTGGCGGCGAATGCAGTGGCCTATCTCCAGAAGCGGGCGGAACTGAAAGCCAGCCTCGAGACGATTATTCAGGCCGCCAGCGAAAGCACTCCCGGGGCCAAGCCATGAGCGGCCTCGGCACTGCCATCGCCCGTCTTTCGCGGTCCGCACAGGTCGCCGTGCTCTGCGCGGTCGCGTTGGTCCTTGCGATTGTCGCAGGTGTGATCGGTGGCATCGCGGCGGCACTGACCATCCTGCTCGGCGCGGCCGTGGTTGGCGGTGCCGTGTACGGCTATCGCAACTTTCTTTCTCGTCGCGATGAGAGGCAGGCATCGCCATTCGCGGATCTGCTGGCCAGTTCCGCCGCGGGCCCGACCCGCATTGCCGAGCCCGCGCGCCGCGCCCGGCTTGATGAGCTGCGCAAGAGCTTTGAGACCGGTCTGGAAAAGTTTCGCTCCGCGGGCAAGAGTCTTTACTCCGTCCCCTGGTATGTGTTGATTGGTGAGCCGGGCTCGGGCAAGACCGAGGCCGTGCGACACTGCGGGGTTGGCTTTCCGCCGGGGCTTCAGGATGAACTCCAGGGAGCGGGCGGCACGCTGAACATGTCCTGGTGGTTCACCAACCAGGCAGTCATTCTTGACACCGCCGGACGACTGCTGTTTGAAGATGTCGAGCCGGGATCCACCAGCGAGTGGCAGGAGTTCCTCAAGCTCCTCAAGAAGTCTCGGCCCAACTGTCCTGTGAACGGTCTGCTCGTGGTGATTCCCGCGGACTCGCTCATCAAAGATTCCGACGAAGTGATCGACTCAAAGGCCGTCCGTCTCGCCGGCCAGCTCGACACCATCCAGAAGCTGCTGGGAGTTCGATTCCCGGCATATGTGGTGGTCACCAAGAGCGATCTGGTAAACGGGTTTCGCGAGTTCTTTGATCGCACCGATGACCCCCGCGCTGCCAATCAGATTCTTGGCTGGAGCAACCCCGATCCGCTCGACAAACCATTTCGGCCCGAACTGGTTGATGAGCACCTGCGCTCGGTTGAGAACCGGCTTGTTCGTCGGCGGCTCGGGCTGCTGATCGACCCGGTGAACACCGACGATGCCCGCAAGTCTCGCCTTGACCAGGTTGATGCGCTCTACGCGTTTCCCGAGAGTCTCTCCCGCGTAGGGCCGCGCCTCCGTCGATATCTTGAGCGAATGTTCGTCGCGGGCGAGTGGTCCGCCCGGCCGCTGTTTCTCCGGGGAATCTACTTCACATCCGCGCTGCGGGAAGGCGCTGCGCTTGATGCCGATCTCGCGGCCGCGCTGGATGTCTCGCCAGACAAACTCCCCGATGGCAAGATCTGGGAACGCGAACGTGCGCTGTTCCTCAAGGATCTTTTTCTCAACAAAGTCTTTCGTGAGAAGGGCCTTGTCACCCGCGCCGCCGACACCGCCAGCCTCCTCCGGGCGCGGGCCGCGATGTTGCTGGGCGCGTGCGGCATCGGCCTGGTCGTGATCGGACTCCTCACCTGGCTTGGGGCCCGCGGCCTGCAACAAGCCGCCGTGGAGCCCGCGCAGTTCTGGTCATCGGTCGCCGCCGCGGTAGAGGCGGGCAAGGCCCCGAGTGTTGAGCCCGGCAGACCGCCTTACCGGCTTCCCATCATCTCCAAAGCAATCGTCAGCGACGAGGACTTCCGGTATCGCGGGGACGATGGGGCTGATGCATCGCTGCTTCGAGGACTTGCCGTTGAGCAGGATGCGCGGCGGATCGGCGCCGTACACACGGTGCTCGCCGAGAGGGCCTCGCAGCGCATCTCTGTCCCCATCGTCTTCTATCCCGCCGCGGTGATTGCGGGCGATGTCTCCGGCAGCCTTCTTGCGGAGAGCCGTCTGGCCGCCGCACGTGCGGCGTTCGAGGCCGGCGTGCTCCGCCCGCTCACCGAAGCCGCAGTCTCGCGACTCGAGGCCGATGCCGCGGCCGAGCGTCCGTGGACCGCTGAATCGACCGCAGCGTTGGAGCAACTGATCCGGACCGAGGCGGCGCGTTCCGGATCGGCCGACTCAGCGACATCCATCCAGCTCGATCCGCTCCTGAAGTTCGCCCTCACCGGCAACGACAGCTACCTGCTTGAGGGCGCGGCCGAAGATGCCCGCGAGTTGCAGCGGCTTGCCGACACCTACTACGCGGGGGACGCTCGTGCCAACTGGCCGCCGGCCTCGGTCGCCATCGACCGCTCCGCCTTTGTAAGCAGATCCGTGGAACGGTTCGCCGCGGCAGTTGATGCCGCCACCCAGTCAGCCGCGGGACCGGCAGGCAGATTGATGATCGCACTGGAGGCCTTCGCGGAAGCGGAGCAGGCGCTACTGGATCAACTGTCCCCACAGCCCGGGGTCGCATCGGAGCGGTGGCTGTCGCAGGTAGATTCCCTCCGGTCCGCCGCGGGCCAGGCAAGCTCGCTACTTCCCTCACTTTCGGGCCGTCGGCTTGAGCAGGCCGCGATCCAGGACGCTGCCAGTGAGGCTTCGCGGCTGCGTGACGATGCGCATCGCATTCTTGATCTGCTCTCAACGGCCGCGGCCCGCTCGCCCGCGCTGGCCCATTGCAGCCAGACCCTTAAGGCCGCCACAGACGCCGCGGCGGCGCGCCGGGTGAATCTCGATGCCATTTCAACTCGCGCGGCAAAGCTGGCCGAGGACCACTTGGGTCGCGGTTTGGAACCTCTGTTTGCGGCCCGCTTCAAGGTGTATGAATCGCTTGCCGCCCTCGCCGAGTCGGTCGATGAGCCGGTTCCTGCGCTTGCGATCGGAGAGGCCGCGCCGCTGCTGTCCGAACTTGACCAGGCAGCCAGCGAAGTCAGGGGTGCGGCACGCTCGGCCCTTCGATCGCCTGATGCCGGCGACAATGACCCGCGGTACCAAGCATGCATCGCCGCGGTGGAAGCATCCGTCGCCGCCCGTCGCTCCGCGATCGCCGGCGCGTATTCGAAGACTGCGACGGTTGATGAGGCCACACTCCTGAACGCGGCTTTGCGTCTTGCAGACGACTTGGCAGATCCGCTTCCTGTGTTCTCGCTTCCGCTGGCTCGGGCAGAGGCTTCGGTGGACGCCGCGTTTGATCCTCGAGTGGCTGCGCCCTTGATCGGCGAGATCTTGACCGTCAGCGGGGCAGCGCCCCAGTCATCACCGGTCGCTCGTTTGCGCATCGCGGCGGCGGGCGGCTTTGTTCAGTCCTACACCTCCGCCTGGACCGATGGGCTCGCCGATGTCATTGCACCGGTAGCGCAGCCCTCCTGGCAGGAGTTTCAGCGGGCGATTGCTCAACTGGCAGGCGCGGCATCCATCCGTGAATCTCTCGCGCCCGCGGCGGAGGCTCAGTTCCGTGCAGCATCTGCGCTGATGGGGATGCCGCTCGTGGGCGAGGCCCGGCAAGCCGCCGAGCGGTCATCGCGGATTGCGGCCGCATCCAAAGCGGCAGTCGCGAACCTTGCGGTTGACTCCGCATACGAGCGAGTTCTGAACAACTGGAAGTCACTCGGCGCCGATCGTGACGCTGCCCGGCGAGCGCTCATTGCGGCACTCAGTGCTCCGAGTGCAAGCGGGGGGCAGGATTACTTTGCGATCCCACTCGGAGACCCGCGCGAGACCGATCTGGTGGCACGCTGGTGGAGATCGTTCTCCCTTGCCGCGCTGCGCACCCTCACTCGCGATGCCCGAGCGGAAGCCCCGGCGCCTGGACCTTTTGCCCGCTTCCCGCTGGCGAAGTACGACGCGGCGACTGGGCAACTGACTCCCGCCCAGGTGCTCGAGGCTCGCGCCTCGGGGAATCCTGCGGGCCCGGGTACCGCTTCCATCGCCGACGGTGTTCGTGATGCGGAGATCGCGGCGGAGCTCCGCACGCTTCAGAGCGTCGGGGCAGGTGGTGGTGCAAGCGGACTCAATGCTGCGATGCTTGGTGTGCTGCCGGATCGTGCCGAACAGCGGTTTGCCTGTACGGCAGAGCTTCATCCTGGCCCGGACGGCGGAGTGGCATTCGCAGCGATTCGGCTGCGCCAGCTCGGCACGGAGACCCGCACCATCGCGGCTGCTCCCGCCGCGTTCACGTCTCTTGGCCGGATCGACTATCCCGGCGCGAGCGTGCAGATCGAGTTTCTGGCCCAGAACACCCCGGATGCCCAGCCCGTCGCCACGGCATCCATCCCCGGGCCATGGCTGGGGCTGTGGCTGATCGCGGCGTACCAGGGTCAGCCGGTCGTCGCCGCCGATCGGCGGCGATGGGAGGTGAAACTGCCTGTCGAGACTTCCACCGGACCTCGCGAGATGCGGCTGCGAATGAGCTTTGATGACCGTGAGCTTCCCGATCCGGCGCTTTGGCCTCGCTAAACTCCAGCATCTGCCAATCGTTGATCACTTCTTTTCACGCGCGGAGGCGTCGCCATCTCCCGGATCTTCAAGCGACTCTTCCCTGCTCTTTCGGGCCGTTCGGCCGATGCTGCTTCGGTGGTGTTCGGGGCGTTTGGCAAGCATCCGGCATTCGACGACCATCTTGAGGATCCAGGCCTTGCTTCCCCGGCATTGATCGACGCACGCCGGATTCTGTACGCCGACGCGATCCGCGCGAACATCGACTCGGGTGCTTGGGAACGGCTTGAGCCGGCGCAGCGCATCGATGGCTTCAATCACACGTTCCTCTGGTCGCTGACGACTCGAGACGACATCGTGCTGGTGGGTCGCCTTCTGCCCAGCCGCGATGCCAAGGGGCGCGACAAGTATCCGCTGGTGCTCTGCGCCGAGTTGAGATCACCGACGGCGCTTGCCGCGGTACCCGCGGCGGTTCGTCGCCTCGATGCCCTCGCGGGCGACTGCGCCACCGCGACGACACCTGCCGAGTTCATCGGGGCGATCGATGCCACTCGCGCCAACGCGTCGTCGATACTCTTCATGGGCGACGAAGCCCCGCCCGTTGCGCAGTTGATTGCCGGGTTTGGCGAAGCTGGCGACATGATGCACGAGTGCTTTGCCCGATGCCTGTACGCGATCCAACGAGAGCTCATTCCTGTCCTCGATCGTCAGACCGCCTCGGGAACAGGGCACGTTCGACTCCCGGTGCCGGAGATGAGTGACGCTCAGGCACTGACCGCTTGGGCCACGGTGATCCACAAGTGGCTGCCGGATCTTCGTGGCTTCCTGCTCATCAAGCCCCGCGATCAGCAATGGGTCGATGCGCTTGTCCCGATCCCCCTGCCCGCCCAGCTTGCATGCATCCGCACCGGCGCCTCCCTCGTACCGCTGGCGTGCGATGTGCCCTACAACCTGGATGTACCGTTTGCCCAGCGTTCCCGCGAGATCGCGGCATCGCTCATGTAGGAAGATGAAACGCACGTGCATACTCGACCCGCTGATCCATTTGCTCGTTCTCGCACAGTGTCGCTCGCGGTCATCGCGGCGCGGGCGCTCTCCGCGATCGGCCTCGCACCATGCTTGTCTGCTTCCGCCGCTTTGGCGGTAGCGCAGGCCGGCCAGCCAGCGCTGGCCGCGCAGCCAACCGCCAACGAGACGATTGTCTCCGGGTCGGCCGCCATCAACGGCGCGTGGAGAGCCTGGCGCAGCGCACTTGAGGCGCGTTCGGCGTTTCTTGACCCTCGCGAACTTGCCGCGCGGATGGAGCAGTACAGGAGCTGGCTGATCGAACTCGATGGAAAACTTCCACGAGCCCCTGCTCCCGCGACTGACGCAACTGGTTGGCAGGGAGCCCTTGTTGCGGAGGCGGCAGCACAGCGGGAGGCGGCGCTGCGGCGTGTGCTTGCCCGAATCGAGCCCCAGGCTCCCGCGCTCGACGACCCCGCTTTGCAGGCGGAGCTGGAATCTTCGCGCCGCTCCCTGGCGAGCTGGCATGATCGCGCCGGGCTCCTTGCCAATGACCTTGCCGCGATCGAGGTGAGCCTGGCAGAGGCGAGAACTCTGGATGAAGGCGGCGCTTCATCCATTCGCGCGCTGGTGGAGAAGTGGGTGCGCGAGGGTCTGACCCGACAACCCGGTGTGCGCGCCGCGGTCGCTCCGGTTTTGGACCGCGTGGATGCTCTCGGACGTATCGAACAGGAGACCTCAACCGAGGAACTGCTTCGTGTCGCGCAAGGTGGCCCCGCCGTCACTCCCGAGCTTCGATTCGCCGCATGGCGACGCCTATCTAACCGTGGCCAGACGGTCTGGCCTGCCACAGAGTCGGACCTCGCCGCCGAAGTGCTGATTCGTCCTCTGCTCCTTCGCGCTGCGGATGCTGCCCCCAGCGTGGAACGCACCAGAGTTCTCAAGGATGAGATAGCTCTCGAGCAGTCACGACGACTGACGCGCCTGCTGAGCGCGGCAGTGGATGACGCCACTTTGACTGCGGCGGAGAATGCCACACGCGACCTGGGACTATCTGAAGAGTCTCTCGACAATCGCGTGCGATACAACCTCCTTCTGAATCGGCTGAAGCGGGGGGTCTCAGCGCCGGGGATTACCGATGAGCGTTCCCGCGCACTGGCCAGCGAGTTCGTCGCCGCGGCTCGCAGCCTGCAGGGTGGGATCGCTTTCCTCTCCGGCGCAAACACGGTCGTTGCCGCGCTTGACGCCGTGGCCGGCGGCCTAGTGCTCTCTCCGGCGACCGTGGAACCCGGACGTTTCGGCCCTGCCTCGGTCGGGCTCGGCGCTGGGATCGAGGCCGGAGCCACGCTGACGTTCACGCTCCCGCCACGGTCGGGTGTCCCCGAAGTCTCGCTCGAGTTCATTCTGGTCGGAGAAGGGGCCCAAGCGTCCTACATCACGGTCCACGAAGTAACCGTTGGACAGGTCGCGGCGATCGTTGCAGGGCGAAATGCCGAGCGGCAGCTTCCATCCGTTCTCCCCTACTTTCGGCCGCTCGATGATTCCCGCCGAGGGCCGCGAACGTGGACATGGACACGGGACGCGTTTGATGTCCCGCAGGTTGTTCCTTCGCCCACTTGGTTTTCGGCCATCGCGGGATTGGGCGGGGCGGACTATCCAGCGGGTCAGGCTCCCTCCCCGCCTTCGTTTCAGAGTCCGATGCAGCACGTTCCCGCCTCCGGGGCCGCGTACATCGCCTCTCTTGCTGGATGCAGAATCCCCACAATAGGTGAATGGTCTGCATTGAAGGACGAGCATGCGTCCGAGATTCGGCAAGAGCTTGAGAACTTCCGCGATGCCCAATGGAGCACCTTTCAAACTCATGTTGCTGCCCGGAAAGCGGCCAATCGATGGGCAGATCCACCTGATGAGGGGATTTTTCAAGGCTCGAATACCCGCGGTGCTCTCTCAACCGCGGCCCACCCGTGGGATGACGGCTGGTTGTGGTTTGCTCCGGCGATCGCGGCAGAGAACGAACCGACTTCCCATGTGCTCGGGAATGTCGCGGAGTTCGTGACCACGGAGCCCTGGAAGATTCCGGAGAACTGTGAGGAACTGAAGGCCTTTGTCGCCCATCAACTCCCGGAGCTTCGTGTAATTGGTGGTTCAGCGCTCTCCCCACTTGCGGTTGATCCCTTGGAACCTCAGGAACTCGATATGATCGATGCCCTGGAAGGATTCTCCGATGTCGGCTTCCGGCTCGCCTTTGGTGCCGACGCGGTGAACCGCCCCCTTGAACAGGTCGGACTCCGGGTGATCGAGATCCTGAGTCCCACGCCCTACCTCAAGCCGCGTTAAAGGCTGGTGGCGGGGGCCCGGGCAGGTGTCAGAAAGCTTCCACATACAAGGAACTTGTGCCGGGCGACTTGACGTAGAGGAAAGCCCCCCGGTACGGTGTGCCCCACAGAAGATGGAGTTCAGCGCGCACGAGGCCCGGATGGCCCGTCGCATAACAACGCAGGCGTGCTGGGTCCGCTCCACGCGGGCCCCAAAGCAGGAGGCGGCATGCTCGTACAGTCCGGGCGTTCAATGTCTATTCGTTCCCACTCGTGCTGCGCGCGCATCGCCAAGCGTGCGACGTTTGTCGCCGCCATCGCCGGAATGACGGTGGGCACAGCCGCGTTCGCGCAACAGCAACCCGGACAGCAGGCCGGAGAGCCGCTCCCCGGACAGCCGCAGATCGCCACCCCCGGCGATGTCGGCGCGCCCCTGCCGCCATCGGAGGCCCCGGCAGGGACGGATCCCGAGGTTCCGTCCTACGTGGTTGGGGTGTTCCTGGTTGACTTTGACCGGCCGCACCCCGGGTACCCCTCCGTCGACGATCTCCTTCAGGCGAGCGTGACGCTCGGCCGCACGGAAGATGGATTCGTCGCGCCGGGGCCGGGAGTCGAACTGGTCACGATCCCGCTGATTGACATCCCGCTGATGCCCGCGGCGAAGTACTCCTCGCGAGCCATCCTGACGATTGCAAGAGCCATCGTCGATGAGATGAATGCCTTTGGCATCATCGGCGTCACGGTGTCGGCTTCTGAGCAGGAGTTTGCTCCGCCGGAAGAGAACGATCCGGATTGGGGCAAGGACCTCCGCCGCCCAGGCCAGACCGCGCTCACGCTTGTGGTTCGGAGCGGCCTTGTCTCGGAAGTTCGCACGCTGGCCAGCGGCGACCGCATCCCCTACGAGCAGCGCATCAACAATCCGTTGCACACTCGTATCCGCGAGAATGCGCCGGTCGCGCCCTATTCACCTGACGATCAGGCCCGCCGCGACCTGCTTCGCAAGGACCTGCTCGACCAGTACGTCTTCCGCTTGAATCGTCACCCGGGGCGACGGGTCGATCTGGGCGTTTCCGCGGGAACCGAGGCGGGCACGATCGCCCTCGACTTCCTCGTGACGGAGAACAAGCCCTGGCTTGCATACTTCCAGCTCTCCAACACCGGCACCGAGTCAACCTCCGAATGGCGCGAGCGGTTTGGGTACATCAACAACCAGCTCACGGGTAACGATGACATCCTCAGCCTCGATTATGTGACCGCAGGCTTCGACACCTCTCACGCGGTCATCGCCTCGTACGACATGCCCATCGTCGGCGACTGGTGGCGTCTGCGTCCGTTTGCCAACTGGAGCATGTACGAGGCCTCCGATGTCGGCTTTGCCGGTGAAGAGTTTGAGGGCGAGAACTGGTCGCTCGGGGTTGAGACGACCATCAACTTCTATCAGAACGCCGAGACGTTCCTCGATTTCTACGCCGGCGTGCGGTATGAGCGTGTCGAGGTCGAGAACCGGGCGGTCGACATCGAAGGCAAGAACAACTTCCTGCTCCCCTCGGTCGGTGTTCGAATGGAGCGCAGCACCGAGATCGCATCGACTCGCGCCCAGGTTGGCTTCGAGTTCAATCTCCCTGACGTCGCCGACACGGACAAGAACGATCTGGATTCCCTTGGCCGCCTCGACCCCGATGACAGTTGGATCGCGCTTCAGTGGGATTTCTCCCATTCGCTGTATCTCGAGCCCCTGCTGTTCCCGAATCGCTGGGCGGACACAGGCCCCAACGGCATGCCGACGCTCGCCCACGAGTTTGTCGTGGGCTTCCGCGGCCAGTATGTGTTCTCCGACGCTCGTCTGGTCCCGAACTACGAGCAGGTGGCCGGCGGCGTCTACACGGTTCGCGGCTACGACGAATCGATCGTTGCCGGCGATACCGTGATCGTGGCCAGCGCGGAGTATCGCTTCCACCTGCCCCAGGCCCTTGCCTACGAGCCCAACCCCGGTGAACTGTGGGGCAAGCCGTTCCGCTACCGTCCCCAGCAGCCCTATGGCCGCGCCGACTGGGATCTGATCCTGAAGGGGTTCTTCGACATCGGCCGTACGGTCAACAACGAGCGGAAGAGCTTCGAGAGCGACGAAACGCTCATCGGAACCGGTGTCGGCATCGAGTTCCTCTACCGCCGCAACCTGACACTCCGCCTTGATTGGGGCTTTGTTCTTGATGAAGTCGAAGGCAAGGCCGAAGTGGGAGATAACCGTCTCCACTTCGTCGGAACCATTCTGTTCTGATTGATCGTGTGCGGAACCCGCACGCCGCGGCCCTCGCATAGCCCCTTGCGAGCGCCGCGTCAGCCCCGGGGAGCCCCGATGCCCCGGGAACACGCCACAGGTGCCCATACGGGCACGGGGACGCCGGCAAACACGCAAGCAAGGACGCTCGCACGCCTTCGCAATACCCAGGAGACTCGGATGTTCACGCAAGCCAACGCGCGCCCGGTTCAACGTGGCGGAGTCATCGGACTTTCCCTCGGTCGTTTCGCGTTCATCGGTGCGGGTGTCGCCGCCCTGCTCACGGCTCCGGCTCTCGCTGGTCCGGAGGGTGCCAGGGTGGTTCGCGGGAACGCGAAGATCCATCAGAACGGCAACTTCACCCGCATCCGGGCCTCCGATGGCGCGATTATCAACTACAGCTCATTCAACCTGGGCTCCCACGAATCCGTCCGGTTCGTGCAGCCCTCGCGCGACGCCCGCGTCCTGAACCGAATCTCCGGCGAGGCCCCGACGGTCATCAACGGCTCGGTCCGGGCCAATGGCAACGTCTACTTCGTGAATCCCGCCGGAGTCACCTTCGGCAACGGCGCGGTGGTCGATGTCGGCGGCCTGTACGCGGCGGCGGGCAACATCAGCAACCGGGACTTCCTGAACAATGTCAACCGCTTCACCGGCGTCAATGGTGCCGTCGTCAATGACGGTTCGATCAATGCCGCGGGCGGTGTTGCCGCGCTCATCGGGCGGGAGGTCGCCAACCGTGGGGTAATCACCGCCGATGACGGCCTGGTCGCCATGGTGTCGGGTGAGGATGTGATTCTTCAGCAGCGCGGATCCCACTTCTCCGTGAAGGTCGAGGGCCTTGCGCGCGCCGAGTCCGCCCAGGTTCAGGGAACCGGTGTCGAGAACTCCGGATCGATATCGGCCAAGCGCGGCCGCGCAATGATGGTCGCCGGCGATATGTACTCTCTCGCCGTCAGCAACACCGGCAGTGTGCAGGCTCGCCACACGACCATCGAAGGCCAGGGCAACTCCACCGTGAACGTTGGTGGAAGCATCGACGCACGCAACGCCGTCGATGGCAATCGGGGCGGCACGGTCGATATCACCGCCCACAAGGTGCTCCTCAGCGATGCCCGCATTGATGCCTCCGGCGCAAACGGCGGCGGGGCGGTCAACATCGGCGGTGAGTATCAGGGGCGGGGCGAGCTCCGCTCGGCAGACACGACGCTCGTTTCCACAGGTACCGAGATCAGGGCGGACGCGATCAAGACCGGTGACGGTGGACAGATCGTCGTCTGGGCCGATAATCACACGGGCTTTTACGGCGCCGCCTCGGCCAACGGTGGCGTTCAGGCGGGCAACGGCGGCTTCATCGAGACCTCGGGCAAGGAAACGCTCGACATCCGCGGCGGGCGCGTCAGCGCGGCCGCGAGATCCGAGAGCGGCACCGGCGGCACATGGCTCCTCGATCCGCGCAATGTCACGATCGACGCCGTCGCCACCTCGGGCGGCGCGTTCGATGCAGGCAATCCCGATACCTTCACTCCCAACGCCGACAATGCGATCGTCGCTGTTGCTGACATCGTTTCGGCGCTGGATGGCGGCACGAGTGTGCAGATCCTCACCGGCAGCACCGGCGCGCAGGATGGCAACATCACCGTCGCCTCTGCGATCACCAAGTCCGCCGGCGGCGATGCGACGCTCACGCTCCGCGCCGCCAACGACATCAATGTGAATGCGGACATCATCTCCACCGCGGGGGCGCTCACCGTCCAGTTGCTCGCCAACGACGGCACCGGCGGCAACGACGATCTCAACGCGGGCGCAGGCTCCGTCTCCCTTGCCTCGGGCGTCACCATCGACACCTTTGGTGGAGACCTCACTGTTCGGGGAGAAGGATTCCTCGCCGATGCGATGTCCACCATCACGGGTGGTCTTGGCACAGTCGATGTCGACGTGAACGGGAACGTCACCCTCGGCGCGGTGACGGCGGACACACTCACGGTCATCGCGGGCGGCGGTTATCAGGGCCTTGGCGCGACCGGGATCAATGTCACAAGCAACGTTTCGATCACAACCGATGCTGGCGCCATCGCACTCGGTGTCATGACCGTCGGCGGCATGCTCGCGGCTGATGCCACCGGCGGCAACATCACCCAGACCGGCGTGCTCGCGATCACCGGAACTTCAAGCTACACCGCACGCAACGGCACGGGCGGCGAGATCTTCCTGACTGACGATGCCAACTCCTTTGGCGCCGGAATCACGCTGATCTCCCGTACCGGGGACGACTCGGCCTTTGGCGATGGCGATCTGAATGTGCGTGCAGCCGGAACGCTGCCGGTGACCGCCGCGACAACCACCGGCGATCTCTCATTGACCGCGGATGACTTCAGTTTCCTGGGCGCGGTTCGCGGCGATGCGAGCATCGCGCTGAGCAACCTCACCGCGGGTACGGACATCTTCGTTGGAGGGTCCGGCGTCGGGATCTCGCTTTCCGCGGCTGAACTCGGGCTGCTTCAGACCAACGGCGGTGTGCAGATCGGACAGCCTGATGCCGGAACGATTGACGTCGGTGGAGACGGAGCGATCAATCTGTCCGGAGAGTCACTCACCCGGCTCACGCTGCAAGGCTCGGACATCACGTTCACCAACGGTTTGACGCTCCCTACGGATGCGACCGCCAATCTCATTGCCGTGACTGGCGGCATCGATGGCAGCAATCCAGGCAATGATCTCACCATCGGCGGCGCAAACGGCTCCCTGGTCATCGAGGCAGCGGGGGATGTGGAGCTCGACACCGTCGTGGGCCGCGTCGCGGCGGACTTGTCCGCCGGTTCCTTCACACTGCGAAACACCGGTAACCTCCGGGTCGGCATGGTCGATTCCACCAGCGGCGTGACTGTTGCCGCGGGCGAGGATATTGACATCACTTCCGACGGCGGAATCACCGTCAACTTTGATGTCACCACGACCGGCGCGGGCAACATCACCCTGACGGCCGAGGGTGGCAACGACGGCAACCTGATCGTGAACGCGACGGTTTCCGCCGTTGACGGCAATGTCACGCTCAATGCTGACAACGATATTTTGGTGAACGCGACCGGAGTCGTGCAGTCGACCAACGCCAACGTCACACTGACCGCGGACTTTGATGACGCGACAAGCGGTGGAGCATTTGACGGGGGCAGTGTTGCCCTCGCTGCTGGCTCGACAGTCGCTGCCGGATCGGCCGCGATTATCAACTCCGGTGGGAACATCAACGCCAACGGTACACTGACTGCGGCTTCCTTCCAGCTCGACGCGCTGAACGATGTCAACCTTCGTACGAATCTCGCCGCCACCGGCGCCATGGGCGTGAGCATCATCGCCGGGGGAACGCTCCTGGTTGATGCCAGCCGCACGATCTCCTCCGCTGACAACCCGATCTCGTTGACGGTTGGCGACCTGGATCTGCTGGGCAGCATCAACAGTGGAATGGGCAATACCGCGATCGAGCGCAACGGCGCGGGTACGGTCGGTCTCGGCGAAGCACTGGGCGATCTGCGGATCAGCGGAGCCGAGATTGAGCGAGTCACGGCGAACCAACTGACCGTTGGCGGCGCGGACGCGACGTTGATCACTGTTGATGGGCTGACTGACGTGCAGACTCAGAACGTCGGTACGGTGTTCCTCGATGCCAGCGGCAACGGGGCGCGGATTGTCTTCTCTGGAACGGGATCGACTTTCAATGCGGTCACGGCGAGCGCAGACAACGGGATTGACATCAACGCCGATCTTCGCGCGGACACTGGCAACATCACTCTGGATGCCGACGCGGATAACGCTGATGATGGCGACGATGCCCTGAACATCGGGATCGGGTTCATCATCGCAACGACCCCGGGCGGGGGCGACATCATCCTGTCCGCCGCCAACGGCGGCATCGTGGGCGCCGGCGCGATCACCATCGATGCGAATCAGGACTTGATCATCAACGACGATGTCACCGCGCCCGGCATCGTCGGGCTCTTCGCCGGCGGCATGATGACGCTCAACGGCTCCGTTATGGGCAACACCGTCAGCCTCGAGAGTGCAGACGGCATCACGGTCGACGGCAACCTCACCAGCCAATCCGGAGAGGTGCGGATCGACGCTGACGCGAACGACGACGGGGTCGGCACGCTGCTCGTGCAGACCGGCGTGACAGTGAACTCGAACAATAACGACATCGTTATCACCGCGGCAGACATTCAGCTCGACGGCAACCTCAACTCGGGGACCGGAAACGTCAGCATCGATCGGGCCAATGCTGGCACGCTGGGCCTTGGGGCTGGCGCGGGCGACATGCAGCTCAGCGCCGATGAGCTTGCCCGCATCAGCGCGGAGCGACTGATCCTCGGTCGTCGTCACTTCACGCTGACGACGGTCGACGGCGTCACCGCGGCCGGCACGATGAACATTCTGTCGGGCATCAATCTCACCACCAACGACATCAACGTCGCCGGTGAGTTCACGCTTGCCAACGGGGATCTGCTGATTGCCCGGGCGGAGGATGGCACGATCGGCCTCGGGACCGCGTCAGGTGATCTCGTCATTGATAACGATGAGTTTGCCCGCATCACGGCAAACACTCTCTCGATCGGCGGAGACACCGCAACGACGATCACGGTTTCGGGCGTGACCGCCGCGGCTTCGAATGGCATCACCGACCTTGTCACCCTCACCGCTCAGGAGACGCTGACGTTCTCCTCGGGCGCTTCGACCTTCAACTCGCTGCTGGGCCGCGCCAACGAGCTCGTCCGCGTCAATGCCAACCTCACTACGGACACCGGCAACCTCACGTTGAATGGCGATTTCGATGCCGGTGGATCGGGCACCAACGGCATCACCTTCTCCGCCAATCGCACCCTGAGCTCTGCTGGGGAGTTGCTGCTCCAGGCGGGCAGCGGAGCGATTGTGGGGGCTGGCGCGCTGACGCTGAATGCGGCCGAAGGCGTTCGCATCAACGCCAGCCTGACCACGAACGGCGCGACCTCCATCAACTCGGATACCGATGCGGATGGCGGCGTCACGACGATCGCACTGAACAGCGTGGTGAACACGAACAGTGGCGGTCTCACAATCATCGGATCCGACCTTGCGCTCAACGGCTCGCTGAACTCCGGAGCTGGTGAGACCCGGCTTCTTCGGTCCACCACCGGCACGATCGGCGTTGGTTCGACGACCGGGCAGGCCATGACCATCTCTGGAGCGGAACTGCAGCGCATCATCGCGACAGGGTTGTTCATCGGCGGGGACAACGCGTCCCGGATCGTGGTCAACGGCGTAACCACCGCCAACGTCGCATCGATCGCCTCGCTTGTCACCCTCGCCGCCCATTCCGATGGTGGCCAGGTGGAGTTCACCGGCAGCAACTCCGTGTTCGGCGTGCTGACGGCAAGCGCGGATAACGGGATCCTGGTCAATGCCCAGGTCACGACCAACATCGGCGATCTCAACTTTGATCCGAATGCTGATTCCGCATCCGACGGCAACGATGCCGTGATCCTGAACGATGATGTCGGCGCTGGCATCAACGATGTCAACTTCGACGGACCGGTACGGATCGGTCAGAATGCGATTGTCTCGGGGAACAATGTGCGGTTCCGTGGCACCGTGCGGTCCCGCACCAGCACTGCCAGAAGCCTCACGGTCAACACCACTCGTGGCGGTGTCACGCTGTTCGAGCGTGCGCTCGGCGGGGGCGACCGGCCCCTCGCGGCGCTCACGACCAATGCGGACGGAACAACCCGCATCGGCGCCAACATCACCACCTCCGGTGGAACGATGACCTTCAACGATGCGGTACGCATCATCGCCGAGAACGTCACCCTCACCGATGTCGGCGGCACCGGCATCTTCTTCAACAACACGCTCGACGCGGGGATGACTGTCACCCCGAATCTCTCGCTGCGTTGGTTGAACAACAACCTTCCGGCGGACAACTCCCTCCCGATCGTCAGCTTCGCCAACAACGTCGGCGCATCGCGGGCGTTTGAGAACATCTACTTCAACTACGACATCACCGAGGGCATCGATGGGCGCGTGAATGTGCCGCGAATCGCCACCATCATCGCCCGGCCCCGAAGCTCGACGGGCGCGATCGTGACTAATCCGGCCACACCTTTCTCGATCGCGTTCAACACCACCGGCGAGTTCCGGATGGGTCAGAACGAGAAGCTGACCGTCGGCGGCAACGTGACGATCAACGCAGGCACGGCCATTCTGGGCGATATCACGGCGCTGGGCAACATCGTTGTGAACGCCCCTTCCATTCAGGTAAACAGCCGGCTTCCGGCCACGCTGCTCGCGCCCGACGGCACCATTGGCATTGATCTGGGTCTCGACTTCGTATCCGGTGGGTTCATCGACTTTGAGGTCACCCCCACGGTCAATGGCAGCGGACGCGTCGCGTTCTCGACTCGTGACGGCACCGGTGACGCGAACGGCAATCTTGCCCCGTTCATCTTCCAGTCGTTCGGCGATGTGCAGCCCGCGCTCATCAACCGTACGGTGAACTCCAATATCATCACGCTGGATCTCCGTGCCGAGGGACCGACCAACACCAACGTCTCGGACGCTCTTGCCGGGGCCATTCCCAGAGAGACGCGATTCAACGATGTCGGCGGTGATCCGGTGGTCGGCCAGGCTCAGATCGAGGAACTCCGGCAGTTGGGAATCATCCCCCGCACGCTGGACCTGCCCGAACTGCTGGCGCTGCTTGTTGGCTGGGGTCTCTACAACGACTATCCGAACGCTTCGGATAGCGCGACGACATACTCCACCGCCGTCAATCGCCTCCCCGGGCCGGAAGTCACGTCGCTGCTGCGGGACTATGACCGCACCTTCAACCGCGACCTCGTGGATGAGGACGGCGTCCCAATGCTCGATGAGAATGGCAAGGTCCGCCGCGTCTCGCGTGCCTCAGAGATCCAGGACGCTCTCTATCAGTCGGTGCGTCGCTACCTCGCCGCCAATCCCGGCACGACCAGCATCGACGCGATCCGATTCCGCGAGTACCTTGACACATCCGAGGATGAAGTCCAGAGCCGCGAGTATGTCGAACAGCTCGCCGACTTCCTGACCCGGCTTGAGTACCTGGGCCTCACCCCGCGAGAGCTCACCCTCTCGAAGAACGTCCTGCTCGCCCCCGTCCGTCCCCGCGGCATCGCCACGATTCAACAGTTTGAAGCCGTGATTCGCGGCTCCGAAATGGTCGCAAGGGTGAACTGAGCCGCGGATCCGCGGTCGCTCCCCCCGCAACTCCTCCGCGGGCCACGACGTGTGTCGTGGCCCGCTTTCGTTCCCAGCCAGTCGATGTCACATGCCCCGCCCAACCCCGCTCTTGCCCGCGCCAACGCCGCGCACACCGCTGCTTTCGGCGCCCCGCCTGCAAGTGCGGCACTCGCCCCGGGCCGGGTAAATCTCATCGGCGAGCACACCGACTACAACGAAGGGCTCGTGCTTCCGTTCGCGATCCAGCACTGCTGTGCCGCGGCGGTTTCCCCGCGAACAGACTCGCAGGTGCACATCCTCGCTCCCGATCTGCCGGCAGAGCAGCAAGCCTTCGCGTTCGATCTGCACTCACACGACCGGACATCGATGCGCGGCGATTGGGCGAGCTACATCGCCGGTCCGGCCGTTCTGCTTGCCGCGATCGGGAATCAGAAGACCGGTGTCAACATCACGATCGCCTCGGATGTGCCGCTGGGAGCCGGCCTGAGCTCCTCCGCCGCGGCGGAGGTCTCGGTGGCGATGGCCCTTGCCGGGCTTTGGCGGCTCGACCTCGCTCCGCTCGATCTTGCAAAGCTCTGCCAGCGGGCAGAGCATGACTTCGCCGGCGTGCCGTGCGGATTGATGGACCAGTTGGCGTCGGTGTTTGGGCAGGAAGGTCGCGGGATGCTGATCGATTGCCGCGAGAACGCGGTCAACCACATCGCCTTGCCCCCATCCGATCGTGCGGTGATGGTCGTGATCAACTCGGGCGTCCGGCATTCGCTCGCCGCCGGTGAGTACGCCGCAAGACGGGCAGCTTGCGAGGCCGCGGCGGGCACGATGGGCGTTTCCTCACTCCGCGATGCCACGGGGAGCATGATCGCGACCGCGGGTTTGCCGTCCGAGCAGCATGACTGCGCCATGCATGTGGTCAGTGAAAACGAGCGTGTGCGGGACTTTGCGGCCTCGGTTGCTGAGGGATCGCTCGCCGCTGCCGGTTGCTTGATGTTTGCCTCACACGAATCGCTTCGAGATCTGTACCGGGTTTCGTGCGCGGAGCTCGATACGCTCGTCGAGATCGCCAGGTCAGTCCGCGGTGTCTTTGGATCGCGAATGACCGGCGGCGGCTTTGGAGGGTGCACAGTGACACTGTGCGACCCCGAGGCGGCAGCGCGGCTCTCTCGCGAGGTGCCGGCTGCGTACCGCGCCGCACATCAGCGGGAGTGCAGGGTGTTTCCCGTCACCGCCTCTGTCGGGGCGAGGCTGACAAAACTTCCTGGCTGAGGAGCCGGTGAAACTTAGCAGCCGGCGAACCACAGCGACAGGAACGCGAAGATGTCGGGCACGGCGATACCGGGAGTGCCGTCGAAATCGGCGCTGACGTCTCCGGCAAACCACGCGCTGAGGAATGCGAAGATGTCGGGAACTTCGCGCGTCCCGTTCCCGTCGAAGTCCGCCTCGCACACGGGCGGGAGGGTGCAGTCACGAACTGTCACCCGAACCTCATCGACGGCCGCCTCGATAATCGATCCCGCGCCTGCGTCGTTGGCGACGAACCGCAGACGCATCTGCGATGTCCGCTCAATGAGTCCGATCAGCTCAAACTCGTATCGCACCCAGGCGTTCGTGCTTCCGTTGGCCGGGATGGTCTGGAGGGATTGCCAAGTCGCGCCGTTATCGCTCGAGATGGAAACATAGAACGGGTCCTGGGCAGGACTCGACCCGCGATCGTTGGAGTACCACAGCCAGTATGACAGCGCGACCGACTCCGCTGCGCCGCCTTCAGGGTCGACCGCGCTGAATGCCGAACTGGTCAGCGTCGTCGCACCGCCATCCACATCGAACTCGCCCACACTATTGCCCGCACTCGCGCCGGTAATCCAGCAGCGGGTGCCGTCTGTAGAGACATCCTGGCCGGGCTGGGCATTGGTTGCCTGCGGCTCGGCCAGCTCCCAGACGCCTGTCGTCGCGGTGTCGCCGGCTGCGCCGACAATCCAGCCAATGTTCACTTCACACGCGTCACGGTACAGGGTCCGTACGACCGGCACGCCCAGCACGTTCGCAGGCGCGGAGATGGGGTAAACCACAGTGGTGCCGGTTGAAGTTTGCGCCGAGAAGCTGAACTGGATTTGCTGACCGCATTCCCCCGCGGGCAGGGTGGCCAGATACTCATCAACAGCGGGAAGCGCCGAAAGTGGAGCCTCGACGAATGGCCCAACAGTACCGAGCCGAGAGTGCAGCCGCGGCGAGCCGCTCTGCACCGAGCTCGATATGGAGTCGATCACCACCCGAAAGCTCGTGGTCTCCCCGGCTTCCGCTGCCGCGGGCACGCCATCAGGAAGCGTGAAACGCAGCGGCAGTCCGATGTAATCGAGCAGCGTCAGCACCGCAACATAGTTCTCCTGTCCCGTAGGGACGATCGCGCTCGCCGGCGCAACAAACCCGTATGTGCCGGTATCGCGAAGCTCAAACGTCCAGCTCAGGATTCCCTGCGCGCCAAAGGCCCAGTCCGGCACCGCGCCAGATGCGGGATAGATGGTGGTGTACGAGGGCCCGCTCACGTAGGTCATGCCGTGCACAGATCGGACTTCACGCGCCATGTCGCCGTTGAGTCGGTTGAAAATGGTCTGCACCGGTTCCGGCGGGAGGTTGGACGTGTAGCCCCACGGAGAGAGAATCAACTGGCTGAAGGTGTGGAAATCGATGTGGGCATCGATCCGCGGCCGCGCGATGACGAAGTCCCGGAGCGCTGCGGTCTCGGGCTCGCTGAACGGAGAGGGCCCGCGGTAGGTGTCGTTCCCAGGGTTGGTGCTTGCGCCTTCGCCGCCCCACTCAAAGCCCCAGTTTCGGTTCGGATCGACTCCGAACGTGCCATTGCCATTGTCGACGCGGGTCTTGCGCCACAGGCGCGTCGTCGTCCAGGTGAAGTCGTATCCGTCGGGGTTGATGATCGGCACGAAGATGACTTCGACATTGTTCAGGATCTGCGTCACGCGTGGATCACCCGCTTCAAAGTCAGCGATAAGCTGGTGCGCGATGAACATGACCGTCGGGGGGCTCAGCCATTCGCGGGCGTGCTGCGTGCCGTTGAAGAGAACCTGTCGGCGCTGATTGCGAGGATTCTCAGGGGAGTCGGGTGCGGAGACAGAGAAGCCCCGAATGTCCCGGCCAAAGCGTGAAGCGCCGACGATGGCCGCCGAGACAATGGTGGAGTGATCTGCGATCAGCAGGTCGACGCGGGCGAGCACCTCCGTGTGGGTGCGGAAGGTGTCGAAGTATGTGTCGCCGCGGAGGACGACGCCGTTCTCTTCCGCAGCGCGTACCGCGTCATACTGCGCCCGCTCCGCCTCGATCAGGCCTTTGAGGTCATCGACGCGGATGGTGTACGGGATCCCCGCTTCGTCGAGCGCAGCGCGGCCTTCGGCGGAGACGACCAGATCGAGCTCAATCCCGCGGCGCTCGCAGAACCACGTCGTCTCTGCCACCGCGAGGGCGGTCAGCTCCTCCCGCATGCTGCGAGGAACGATGCGCACGACCTTGCACCCGTCGTAGGTAGTCCGCTGCTCGGCCTCCGCGGCCTGAACGCCGTCGACCGTAACGACGGTGCCGCCCGCTTCCGATTGTGCTCGGGCGGTCTCGCCCAGTGTGGCGATCGCGACGACCGCGAGGCTGAACATGAAACCCACGCCACGTGTGCTCTGTGCCATTTCTGCTCCAATGAACCCCACGCCAGTGGGAGCTGTGCTTCGGAAGGCAATGCGGGAACTTCAGTATGAAGGCTGTTCGGTGCAGCCGCCACACCGGTTGCGATCAATCTCCGAACCTAGGCTTTACCTATGTCCCCAACTGCTTCCAGTACCCCGGGCTCTCCCCGGCTCGCCGAGACCGAGTATCCGCCGATCGCCCGCGAAGGGTGGATCATCGTCGCGGCGTTCTTTATCACCTCGTTCGTCCTGTCTTCGGCCGCGGCATTTCTGGTTGGTCCTGCGGTGGGAGGGCTTGTGTCGCTGGTCGGCCTGCCGCTCTCGGTCTGGTCACTCTGGTTCTTCCGCGACCCCGTCCGCAACGTGCCGCAGACCGAAGATGTGGTGATCTGCCCGGCCGACGGCGTCTGCTGCTTTGTGGGGCCGACTCCGCCGCCACCGGAGCTGGGCCTTGATCCGCGCTGCACGCGCGTCAGCGTCTTTATGAACGTTTTCAATGTGCACGTGAACCGGTCGCCGATCGCCGGGACGATCGAGCGGATCGAGTATCGACCGGGCAAGTTCTTCAACGCGTCGCTGGATAAGGCGAGCGAGTTCAACGAGCGGTGCGGGCTTGCCATCCGGCGCGCGGATGGACTGGCAATCGGGTGCGTGCAAATCGCCGGATTGATTGCCAGACGGATCGTCTGTCGCGCCAAGACCGGTGAACGGTACCGCGTGGGCGAACGATTCGGCCTGATCCGCTTCGGGTCGCGGGTAGATGTCTATCTGCCCCCCGGCGTCGTGCCTCGCAACAAAGTGGGTGACCGCATGGTCGCCGGGGAAACGGTCCTCGCGAACATTCCCCTGGCGATGGCCGTAACGGTGCAAGAGTCTGCGACGGTCGCGGCGGGAGGGCACTGATCCATGTTTATCCGCTATCCGTCCCGGCAGCGTGATGTCCCGTTCCGGCTCATCATCCCGAACCTGTTGACCACGATGGGTCTGTGTAGCGGGCTCGTGTCGATCCACTTCACGCTCAAGCCGGGCGGGGCGGACTTCGATCGTGCGGTGGGTGCGATCATGGTCGCGGCGGTGTTTGATGTGCTCGACGGCCGCGCAGCGCGGCTGCTGCGTGCTTCCTCCAAGTTTGGAACAGTGCTGGATTCACTGTCAGACTTTCTGTGCTTTGGTGTGGCGCCGGCGGTGCTCATGCATCAGTGGATCCTGCGAAGAGAAGATCTTCAGCCGGTTGGCAAGCCGACAGAGATGTTCGTGCTCGCGGCCATTCTGCTGTTTGCCCTCTGCAGCGCGCTCCGGCTGGCACGGTTTACCGCCGCGGCGGATGTCCCGAGCCTTCCGACCCACAAGCCGTCGCCGCTTGCTTCGAAGTTCTTCGTGGGGATGCCCACCCCCGCTGCGGCGGCGGCGGTGCTGATCCCGGTCATGCTGGAGTATTCCAAGTTTATCGGGAGTGCGCCGCCCACGGTGGCAATAGTGGGGTACACGATTGCCCTGGCATGGCTGATGGTGAGCCAGCAACCCATGTTCTCGTTCAAGAAGCTGAGAATCATTCGGCCGTTGATCCTGCCACTTCTGCTGACGGTCGGCGTGTGGTTTGTGCTCGCCGCGAAGGACTTCTGGCTGGCGATCGCGGCGATCGCAGGGGCGTATCTGCTGACGCTGCCGCTGAGTCTGGTGTCCTATCACCGAATCTCGAAGCAGATGGCGGCGGGTACGGCGGCGGCGGGGGTGCCGGAGTCGCCGGTGGTCGAGCCCGCTTCGCCGCGAGCGGACGCGTAGAGCACGGCATTGTGGAGTTGACGCGCCGGAAGCCGCTTCCCTGCGGGCCAATCGGGCAAAGGGAATGTGCCTCAGCTCTGGGTAACTGTCGGAGCGGACAGCGACGGGCAGCGACCGGGAACCCAGCGGCCAAGCTTCTGGCGAGATCGCTTTGGCACATTTCACCCGAGCCGCGGCATGGACCCGCTCGCGAGTATTGGCGTCGTATCATTCACACCAGAATGACCCAGAGTGCGCCCTCAACAACCACGGCCCGCTGTGTTCCCAAGGGTCGGAGCATCGCGCTCACGGTCCTTCCTTCGGCGTCTGCTCAGAATGCCGGAAAGAGTAAAAGATCCGCTTCAGATCACCCCAAGATCAAGCATTCCCGATCCGGCAAGTGGCGGGCCGCGGTGCTCATCCTCGTGCATGTACTCATCGCCGCGCACATCCTGCATTGGGCCATCACGGGTTCGACGGTCTCCCCCGTCGAGCCCAGCGAAAGCATCCAGACGTTCAGCCAGGGCATCGTGAACACGGGCTTTGTCTTCTTCGCACTGGCGATCCTCTCGACGCTGATCCTCGGCCGGTTCTTCTGCGGGTGGGGATGCCACATCGTCGCGCTGCAGGACCTTTGTTCATGGCTGATGTCCCGCGTCGGCGTCCGGCCCAAGCCTTTCCGTTCACGCCTCCTGCTCTGGGTCCCGCTCATTGTCGCGTTCTATATGTTCCTCTGGCCGGTCGTTCATCGCGAAGTTCTGCGGCCCATCTTCATGGATGACTTTGGAAATCTCCCGCAGTGGCTCGGACAGAACGAGCCGCTGGATGTCATACGCACCGAGTTCCTTACCAAGGATTTCTGGGCCACCTTCGCCCCGTGGTACATCGCCATCCCGTTCATCTTCATCTGCACCTTCGGCGCGGTATATTTCCTGGGCTCCAAGGGCTTCTGCACCTATGCGTGTCCATACGGCGGGTTCTTCGGTCCGGCCGATCGTCTCGCCCCGGGCCGCATCCGTGTCACCGATGCGTGCGAGGGCTGCGGCCACTGCACCGCGGTCTGCACATCCAATGTCCGCGTCCACGAAGAGGTCCGCGACTATGGGATGGTGATCGATCCCGGGTGCATGAAGTGCATGGACTGCGTCAGCGTGTGCCCCAACGAGGCACTGTACTTCGGCTTCGGCAAGCCATCGCTGCGAGCCAAGCCTCGCAACCCCTCCCGACTCTCTGAGGACCAAGCCCGTGCCGCACGAGCCAAGGCGAAGGCGGATCGTGCCGCGCGCTACGACCTCTCCATTCCCGAGGAAGTCATTGTCGCCGCGCTCTTCCTGGCCTTCTTCCTCGCATATCGCGGCATGGCGAACGCTGTCCCCATGCTCATGGCCCTCGGCATTGCAGGTATCGCCGCGTTCAGCACGTGGAAGCTCTGGACACTTGTCATCGAGCCAAACGTCCGCCTGCAGAGTCTTCAGCTCAAGGCCAAGGGACGGATCCGCCCGCTCGGTTTCGTCTTCATCCTTCTGACCGTTGCGACGATCGCGGTCGGCTGCTGGAGCGGGTACGTCCGCTATCACGCGTGGCGCGGCGATGTGCTCTACGGCAGCTTCGACATCCCCCAGCCCATCTTGCTCCGCCCGGAGTTCGAAGCATCCCCAGAAGAAGCCGCCACCGCACGGGCCGCGATCGAACACTTCCGCCGCGCTTCGCCTCCCGCCGGAGACGCTGTCGAGGATGCTACCGGCGGCATCGGCTGGCCCCTGCAGGCCGACCAGAAGCTCACCCTCGCCTATCTCCACTGCATCCTCGGCGAGTTTGACCGCGTCGAGACACTGCTCCGCGAGGTCATCCGCGACGGCAGGCCGCGCGACCCGCTTGTTTCACAGGTCGCCCAGCTCATCCAGCGCCGCGGCGGCTCGGAGCAGGACATCCTCACGCTCTATAACGATGCGATCGAGCGTCACCCCGATCTCAGCGGTGTGCGGGCCGAGCTTGCCGCCTGGCACCTTCGTAACGATCGCCGTAACGATGCTGTCGGGTTGTGGACGGGCCCGACTGATGACAAGCACGCCTCCTCCGAAACGCTTCTCGCGGCGGCAAGGTTTCACTCCGTCATTGGCGACCGGGCTACCTCGGTCAAACTGCTCGAACGCGCCGCCGCCGACAAGCACGTTACCGCAGACACCCTCCTCGCCGTTGCCAGCCAGTTCGCCCAGCTCGGCGAGCGTGACCGCGCCAAGGAGTTGGCCAGCCGCGCCGCCGAGATGCCTACCCGGCGCGGCGCGACGCTTGTTGCCGCGGCAAGTCTGTTTCTGCAGCTTCAGGATGCCGCGGCCGCGGATGACAAGGCCAAGCGTGCGATCCAGCGTGCCCGCGATCTGGGTCCGCACCTGGCCCGCAACTCGACCTACATCCGTGCCGCGATGATCGAGTTCCAGCTCGGCCGCGCCGCCGACGCCAAGGAACTGCTGAGCGAGGCGGCGGACATCGCCGGCCCCGCGCCCTGGGTGCTCTCGGAGATCGCCGGCATTCTGTTCAGCTACGCCAATCAGGTTCAGGATGCACAGGCCGCGCAGCTCGCGCTCGATCTGCTCCGGCGTGCCCGCGACCTGCGTCCTGAATCTCCCATCATCCGGTCAGACCTTGCCCAGGTGTACTTCGCGCTCGGCATGAACGACGATGCCGCGAAGGAGATGCTCGCCGCCGCGCAGACCACGCGAACCAATGTCGCCATTGCTCAGCAGTGCGCTCAGCTCTTCCGAGCTCTCGGACGGGCGGATGAAGCGGCGTGGTGGGAAGCCGAGGCCGCCCGCCGCGCGGGCCTGTAGTCGTCACAAATCCGGCGGCGATTGCAGCGGCGTTTGGCACCGTTTCCGCCGAGCCCACCGCCAGCATGAGCATCCAGACGCAGTTCAGCCGGATGCAAGCACGGGTTGCTCGACAGTTCGGTGTGTGAGGCAGCCCTTACGCCGCCGCGCGTTTCCGCCCCGCCGCCCCGACCAGCATCATGGCTGCTCGCAACCCATCAAAGCTCACCCGCTTGATCGCTTCCTCGAGCGCAACCCACTCCCGCTCGCGCCGGTGGCTCTCATCCCAATCAGGGGCCAGCTCGCGCACCAGCAGCGCAAACAGCCGCACATGGTGCAGCCGACCGCCGCGTTCATATTCGTAGAACCCGATCTCCCCGCCGATCACCGCTTCCACGACTCCGGCCTCCTCAAACGCCTCGATCGCGGCCTGGTCCGCCGCGGTCTGCCCCGCGTCGATCCCGCCCTTGGGGACGATCCAGCGTCCGGAGTTGTTGGTGATGAGCAGGACCTCGACGCCGCCGCTCGCCAGCACGCGATAGGGCACCGCACCCGCCTGAATCACCGGGCTTCCAGCATCGCGAGACTTGGCCATCGGCGAACCCTCCTTGGTAGCCCGTAGCACCGGCATCCTGCCCGTGCTGTCCGGCACAGGCTTTCGCCCGTGCCCTAAACATCGTCCACACACTGTGCAAGACTCCAATGTCGTCGTGCATCATGTCGAGCCGGAGGGCTCAATTGTTCCGGATTGCCCTGGGGAGGGGCTAGATTGGCGAAGACAGGCATTAAGTACTCGAACGTAGTCAAGAGAAAAGAGCGCAAAGCCTATAGATAGAGCCACTATCGAGATCACAAATGAGCACCAGAGCAGCCAGACTGGAGTGTCTCCACGTTCTGTTAGTAGAGGCTTGTCAGCGTGGGTTACCACCACGTCCGAGAGTGTGGGAGGGATCTTCAATAAATGTACCCACAGCATCGATGCAAATGATTGTGCCATCCAAATCACTCCGAGCACAATGAGTCCTACCGAGCAGACGAGTCGCAAGCGTTCATCTGCACGACTTCGCCAGTGAAGTAAGTATGCCAGAGTCACTAATGGCAAAGCACAAAACAGCCCAAAGTTAAATCCTCGCGAGAGTCGCGATGGCTCCGACGTGAGCCAGTAGCCGAAGCCACAGATCGAGCCGAGTGCTCCCAGCAATATTCCGATCGATCGGATTGGAGACTCTGCGAACTCCTTTCGGAAGCCAGCTTTTAGGTCGAGTTTGTTTACGTTCGACACGTTCACCTCGCCCCCGCCATCTCCACCCCCGGCATCGGGAACTTCTCGCAAAGCTTCCCGACCTCGATCTTCACCTGCCGCGCGATGTCCTCGCTGCCCTTGCTGGTGAGGACCCGGTCGATCCACCCGGCGATCAGCACCATCTCCGCGGTCCCGAGGCCGCGCGTCGTCACCGCGGGCGTGCCGAGCCGAACGCCGCTGGTGAACTTTGGCGGCCGCGGATCCTCCGGGATCCCGTTCTTGTTGCACACCATCCCTGCCCGACCCATCCAGTCTTCCGCATCCTGCCCCGTCAGTTCCGCATTCTTCGGACGCAGGTCGACCAGCATCAGGTGGTTGTCTGTCCCGCCGCTGGTGATGCGATATCCCCGCTCTGCCAACGCCGCGGCCAGCGCCTTCGCATTCGCCACCACGCGCTTGGAGTAGTCCTTGAACTCCGGCCGCAGAGCCTCGCCGAACGCTACAGCCTTCGCCGCGATGATGTGCATCAGCGGGCCGCCCTGCACCCCCGGGAACAGCGACTTGTTGATCTTCTTTGCAAGTTCCTCATCATTCGTCAGGATCAGCCCGCCGCGAGGGCCGCGGAGCGTCTTGTGCGTTGTCGTCGTCACCACCTGGGCATGGGGGAACGGACTCGGGTGCACGCCCGCGGCCACCAACCCGGCGATGTGCGCGATATCCGCCACCAGCAGCGCGCCGCACTTGTCCGCGATCGCCCGGAACCGCGCGAAGTCAATCACCCTCGGATACGCCGAATACCCGCACAGCAGCACCTTGGGCTTGTGCTCCATGCACACCCGCTCCGCCGCGTCATAGTCGATCCGCTCGAAGTCGGCGTGATCCTTGCCGTAGTGCAGGGGGTAGTGCACCGGCTTGTAGAAGATGCCCGAGAAGTTGATCTTCATCCCGTGCGACAGGTGTCCGCCATCCTTGAGCAACAGCGAGGCGAATGTGTCCCCCGGCGCCATTGTCGCCAGGAACGCGCCCATGTTCGCCTGCGCGCCAGAGTGCGGCTGCACATTCGCAAACTTGCAGTTGAACAGCCTCTTTGCCCGTTCGATCGCGATCGTCTCGATCTGATCGTGGAACTCGCACCCGCCGTAGTAGCGGGCCCCCGGGTACCCCTCGGCATACTTGTTCGTCAGGCACGACCCCATCGCGTGCATCACCGCCTGCGAGACATGGTTCTCGCTGGCGATCAACTCGAGTGTGTGCTCCTGCCGATCGGCCTCTTTGCCCATCAGGTCCGCGATCTCAGGGTCCTGCTGGCGGATCAGGTCGTTAGTTTGCTCGGCGATTGCGTCGTGGTGGTTGGCCATGCCGGCATGATACGGGGATCATCGGCGGAGGGGCTCAAATGAGCAGAGCGGGCGGAGGCCTGTCTCTTATACACATCTCCGAGCCCACGAGACTAAGGCGAA
>ENA-ORBV01002536-ORBV01002536.1-microbial-mat-metagenome-genome-assembly--contig:-NODE-2536-length-38315-cov-6.309457_pt1 | contig 38315 bp, 37 predicted proteins | sample MGYA00237777_ERZ505514 | MGnify/ENA primary metagenome ERZ505514 (study PRJEB26160, sample SAMN06269048) | microbial mat metagenome | isolation source: Oligotrophic lake microbial mat | place... | reverse complement strand
GTCTCGGCCAGCCACTGCCGATAACGGCCGAACAGGGCGTGGGCCGCTTCGCGCGCGGCAGGCGCCAGCAGACTCTGGCGGGCGCCGAGCGCCAGATAGTCGGGCAAGCTGAGTGGCCCGGTCGGTGGCGCGCCGATGACGCCGCGAAACTCTTCGAAAAGCGCATGGGCATCGATGTCGCCCAGCGCTCTGGCGGCCGACCGGTGGCGGTCGAACCAGCCCTGGAAGGCATTGAAGCTGACCTCGCGGCCTGCTGGCACGCGCAGGGTCTCCAGAAATTCGCGCAGGCTGAGGAACTCGGCCTCCTGCTCGGCATTCTCGTAGCCGTGGCCGTCATAGAGCGCGCGGGCCGACTGCGCGAGGTAGGCCGACTGGGTCACGTACAGCACCCGGCCCTGCGCTTCGCGCAGCTTGACCAGCGTGACCGCGGTCTTGCCCGAGCCGGCCGAGCCGACCAGGATCACGGGCGCGGGCAGCCGGCGGACGGCCTCCTGGGCATCGTCGAAGACGATCGGCTTGTCCAGCAGCTCGAACTCGGCGCGCGTCGCGTGCAGCCAGCGCAGCGGCGTGGCCTCGGCGGCAGGCAAGTTGGCCGCATCGGCGCCGGGTTCGTGCTCGATCTTGGATTCGTCGACCGGCGCGCCGCGCAGAAAGCGCGACTTGTCGTAGGCGTGGTTCTCGATGACCTCCAGCGCCAGACACACGGTCTCGGCGCCATGGCGTGCGAACTGCAGCAGCAGCCGGTTGCTGTGGTCGAGCTTGGCGCGGTAGTAGCCGCCGACGTGGAGCTTCTTGACGTCGGGGCTCCTGAAGTCGCCGGCTTCGATGGCGGCTCGCACTTTGGCAAACGCGGGCTTGACCCGCCGCAGGTCGAGATCCTTGTACTGGAGCAGTCGCATGTGGCCGGGTTCGGGTTGGTTCGGGTCGGGGGGTTGGGTGGGCTACGCGATTTTGCCGGGGATCGGTCATGCTCGCCGTTGCGCGTGGTGGTTTATTGACGCGATCGGCTGCCCTGGCGCACAAGGCGTTGTCGATTCCGGCCTGCCTGCCTGAATTCGCCGGCCGTGGCAAGTCGAGAGTCCGCATCCGTCAAGGACCCCCGGCCGAAAACGGACTGCCGCAGCGCGACCCAGTCCAGCCCGCAGTCTGTGGCATAACGCAGCACCAGCCAACCGGCTTTTTCCAACCCGGCCCCCCATGAACCATGTCGTCCTGTCCGCCCTGTTGCCCGTGATGGCAATGATCCTGCTGGGCCTGGGCGCGGGACGTGCGCGCTGGCTCGGGCCAGAAGCGGTGCGGCGTCTATCGACGCTGGCGTTCATGGTGCTGACGCCGGTGCTGCTGTTCCGCGCCATGAGCCGGGTCCATGTGGAGCAACTCGATCTGCGCCCGGCCCTGGTCTACACGCTGGCGCTGGCACTGGTTTTTGCAGCCGTTTTGCGCCAGCATGGCCTGAGCCGGCGCGCTGCGGTACTGGCACTGGCGGCCACTTACGGCAATGCGGTGATGATCGGCATCCCGCTGATCGCCCTGGCCTGGGGCGAGGCCGGGCTGGTCACGCTGTTCACGCTGATTCCCATCCATTCGCTGTTGCTGCTGACCACGGCCACCGTGGTGCTGGAATTCGCTGCCGCGCGCGAACGGGCCGCTGCCAGCCCCGATGCCGCGGCCCGGTTGTGGATGGTGGGCCTGCATGCGATGCGCAAGGCGCTGATCCACCCGGTGCCGCTGCCGATCATCGCCGGGCTGCTGTTTGCCCAGACGGGTCTGGCCATACCGCCGTGGCTCGACGCGCCGATGCTGTGGCTGGGCAAGGCCTTCGGTCCACTGGCTTTGTTCCTGGTCGGCGTGTCGCTGGCCGCGTCCTTCATCGGCAAGAACCTGCGTGGCGCCTTGATGATGACGGGTGTCAAGAACCTTTTGGTTCCGGCGCTGGCCGGCGCATTGGGCTGGTTGTTCGGCATGTCTGGCCTGCCGTTGGCAGTGATGATCGTTACCGCAGCGTTGCCGGTGGGCGCCAACGCCTTCATGTTTTCGCAGCGGTATGCGGTGGCCCAGGAGACCATCACCGCCAGCGTCGCGGTATCGACCGCGCTGTCGGCGCTGACCGTCTCCGTCGTGATGTTGCTGCTCGGCGGCTGACGCGAGCGCCCGCGGCACTCCGAAGGCTCAAGCGATTGCCTGTCACGCGCTCAGGGCGCTAGCCGCTCGCGCGTCCACTGTCCATCTGCGCTGGGTGTGTAGCGCAGGCGGTCGTGCAGGCGGCTCCTGCGCCCCTGCCAGAACTGCCAGCCATCGGGCTTGAGCCGGTAACCTCCCCAATGCGGTGGTCGTGGTGGCCTGAGCAGAAACTGGGCGCCGTATCGGGCGGCGTTGGACACCAGCACCGCGCGGCTGGAGATCACCTGCGACTGGGGCGACGCCCAGGCGCCGATACGCGAATCCAGCGGGCGGCTGTGAAAGTAGGCGTCGCTTTCCTCGGCGCTGATTTTCTCGACCACGCCTTCGATACGCACCGTGCGCTCGAGCTCGACCCAGTGAAACTGCAACGCGGCATACGGGTTGCCGGCCAGTTCCTGACCTTTGCGGCTGTCGTAGTTGGTATACCAGACGATGCCACGCGCGTCATAACCCTTGACCAGCACGACCCGGGTGCTGGGCCGCAACTGGTGATCGACGGTGGCCAGCGTCATGGCATTGGGTTCGGGCACCTTGGCGGCGATGGCTTCCTCCAGCCACTGGGCGAACTGCTTGAGCGGGTCGGCTTGGGAGGCGTCCTCGCTGAGTTCGGCCCGTTCGTAACTCTTGCGCAGGTCGGCGATGTTGGTCATGGCGCCAGTATAGGAATGACGGTGGCGGCCCGCCATGCGATCGGTCAATGCCCGTGGCCGCGCGCGTGGGAAAACAGCCGCTGCAAACCATGCGCGTGCCAGTGGAGGTTGGTCTGTGGTCTGGACATGCAAGGACGATGCCAGCGGCGAAAGTTGGGGGGCGGGCTTGGTAACCGATTGGTAACGCAAGCACCGGCACGGACCAACGATCCGGCTTACGATTGGCGATGTAACTAAGTTACCAAACACCATGAAACTTCATCGACAACTGGAAACCATCACGGCGCGTATCCGCCAGCGCAGCGCCGCCACGCGCAGCGCCTATCTGCTGCGGTTGGCGTACGCGGTGAGCCGTCCTCCCGGCACCGAGCGCATGGGTTGCGCCAACGTGGCGCACGCCCTGGCGGCCATGCCCGACGCGGACAAGGCGGTGGCGATGCCCACGGGCAAACCGCACATTGCGGTGCGGGCGCAGCGCGCGCCCAATATCGCCATCGTCACTGCGTACAACGACATGTTGTCGGCGCATGCGCCATTGCAGCACTACCCCGACCTGGCCAAGGCCGAGGCGCGCCGGCACGGCGCGACCGCACAGGTGGCTGGCGGCGTGCCGGCCATGTGTGATGGTGTGACCCAGGGCACGCCGGGCATGGAGCTGAGCCTGTTCTCGCGCGATGTGATCGCGATGGCCACCGCGGTCGCGTTGTCGCACGACATGTTCGACGGCGCACTGATGCTGGGCGTGTGCGACAAGATCGTGCCGGGACTGCTGATCGGCGCGCTGCATTTCGGTCACCTGCCGACGGTCTTCGTGCCGGCCGGGCCGATGACATCCGGCTTGTCCAACAGCGCCAAGAGCAAGGTCCGGGAACAGGCTGCGCAAGGTCTGGTCGGGCGCGCCGAGTTGCTGCAGGCCGAGTCGCAGGCCTACCACGGCATGGGCACCTGCACCTTCTACGGCACCGCCAACAGCAACCAGATGCTGCTCGAGGCGATGGGACTGCAGGTGCCCGGCACCGCCTTCGTCAATCCCGGCCAGGCGCTGCGCGAGGAACTGACCCGCGAGGCGGTGCGCACCGTGCTCGGCCGTGCGAGCGCGCTCGATGGTGGCGCTGCAGCGGCCGCGGTGACGGGGGTCTGCCCCCCGATTGGCGAACTCGTCGATGAACGCTGCATCGTCAATGCGATGGTGGCGTTGCTGGCCACCGGCGGCTCCACCAACCACCTGATCCACTGGGTCGCGGTGGCGCGCGCTGCAGGTATCACCATCGACTGGGACGACTTCGCGGCGCTCTCGGGCGTCGTGCCGTTGCTGACCCGGATCTACCCCAACGGTACGGCCGACGTCAACGCTTTCCAGGCCGCCGGCGGGCCGGGCTACGTGTTGCGAGAGTTGCGCGACGCCGGACTGCTGCATGCCGACGTAGCCACGGTGCGCACCGAGGGCATTGATGCATTCACCCGGATACCGCAGGCCCGGGGCGGGGGACTGGCCTGGCAGGATCCGGGTGTGTCGGGTGACACAACCGTCGTGCGCCCCGCATCCGATCCGTTCGCCGCCACCGGCGGGTTGCAACTGTTGCAAGGCAATCTGGGTCGCAGCGTGATCAAGGTATCGGCGGTACCGGACGACCGGCATGTGGTCGAGGCGCCGGCCCGGGTGTTCGACTCGCAGGAGGAGTTGCACCAGGCGTTCGCTGCAGGCGAACTCGAACGCGACGTGGTCTGCGTCGTGCGCTGGCAAGGTCCTCAGGCCAATGGCATGCCTGAATTGCACAAGCTCACGCCGCCGCTGTCGGTATTGCAGCGCAAGGGATTCAAGGTTGCGCTGGTGACGGACGGGCGTATGAGCGGCGCATCGGGCACGGTGCCGGCCGCCATCCATGTGTCGCCGGAGGCAGCCGCCGGCGGTCCGCTGGCCCGGTTGCGCAGCGGCGATCGGGTACGGCTCGACGCCGATGCCGGTATGCTGCAGGCGCTGGTCGATCCGCGGGAGTGGGCGCGGCGCCCGGTGGCGACGATGCCGCCGCCGCAAGCGCAGGCCAATGGGCTGGGCATGGGACGCGAACTGTTCGCCGGCATGCGGCGCAATGTAACCACGGCAGAAGAAGGAGCGTGTTCATGGCTGTAGACAACGGGCGACTCACTGCGCTGCAGGTGATGCGGGACGCGCCGGTGATACCGGTCATCGTGCTGCACGACGTGGCACATGCGGTGCCGATGGCACGCGCTCTGGTGGCAGGCGGTATCCGGATGCTGGAGGTCACCTTGCGCACGCCGCAGGCGCTGGCCTGCATGCAGGCCATCGCGCGCGACGTGCCCGAGGCTGTGCTCGGTGCCGGCACGGTGCGCAGTGCCGCCGATGCCCGGGCGGCTGCCGATGCCGGGGCGCGATTTGCGGTCAGTCCCGGTTACACGGCGGCGGTCGGCCAGGCCTGTCGCGACCTGGGTCTGGCACTGTTGCCGGGCGTGGCGACGGGCAGCGAAATCATGATGTGCCAGGATGACGGATGGAACGAACTGAAATTCTTCCCGGCGATGCAGGCCGGCGGGCCGGCGATGCTCAAGGCCTGGAGCGGGCCGTTTGGCGAGCTGCGGTTTTGCCCCACCGGCGGCGTGACACCGGCCCATGCGCCCGAACTGCTGGCGCTGCCCAACGTGGCCTGCGTCGGTGGCTCCTGGCTGGTGCCCGCCGACGCGTTGGCCCAGGGCGATTGGGGACGCATCACGCAGCTCGCGCGCGCGGCCGTTGCGCTACCAAGAGTATCCGGTGGTGAGCAGGGCCGTTGAGGATGGCCAGTGCGGTGTGTTCGTTTGGCCATGCAGCCGGCCAGTGGATTGCGCCGCTGCTCGACCAGGTGCGGTGGCAGTGCGTCGCCGGCGGTTTGCAAGCTCAACCGTATTTCCAGAACATCACGCCCGTCAGCACAATGGCCCAGGCCAGCACCGCCTGGCGGACCGCGTGTTGCGGAATGCGCCGGATGATGAAGACCGCGCTGTAACCGCCCAGGCTCGATGCGATCAGGATCGGCACCGCGTAGACCCAGACGATCTGTCCCGAGGGCAGGAACACGATCAGCCCGGCGGCGCTCAACGCCATCACCATCAGGTTCTTCTTGGCATTGGCCTTGTGGATCGATGTTTCACCCGCCATCGCCAGCGCCGCCAGCAGGATGATGCCCAGGCCGGCGCCGAAGAAGCCACCGTAGACCATCAGCACGAACTCGAAGGCCAGAATGGCACGGCGCGACGGACCCCGGCTGGGTTTGCGCCAGGCGTGCAGGCGCCGCTTGATCCATTCGCCGAACGCGAAGAACAGCGTGGCGGTCAGCATCAGCCAGGGCACGGCCTTCTCGAAACGCACCTCGCCGGCCCAGATCAGCAGCAGGCTGCCGGTCAAACCGCCGGCCGAGGCCACGATCAGGTTGGCGCGCACATCGTGGCGCATGTCGGCCAGTTCCTTGCGGTAGGCTGCCAGTGCCATCATGTTGCCGGGTATCAGCGCGACCCAGTTCGTGATATTGGCCGACATCGGCGGCAGCCCGGCCGCCAGCAGCATCGGGAAGGTCAGGAAACTGCCGCCACCGGCAACAGCGGTCACCGCGCCAGACAGAAAACCACCCGCAAACAACATGACCAGAGTGGCGATTTCCATGGGGGGGTGGCCGGGTCAGCCGGGGCGGAGCATGCGCATGGGTCTATCCTATTCGACCCGGTCCCCAAAACAGCCGTGCTGATGCCGCTCTCCGTTTGCCGCATTCCGTTTGCCGTTTTCCGTTCGCCGATGGCCGGGTTGAATCCCCTCGCGGCCGCGCAGGATGCGATGGTTGCGCTGCGATCCACGCGCGAACGAGGCTGGAGCGCACTGGACGCCGGGCGCACGGCCAGCGGCAGCCCGCGCGACGCGTGCGATGCTCAGTCGACTTTGGCGCCTGCGGCCTTGATGATCGCAGGCCACTTGGCCAGGTCATCCTGGATCAGCTTGGTGAAGGCGGTCGGGGCTTGCACCGGCGCGAACTCGAAGCCCTGGGCCGCGAGTTTCTCCCGCGTGGCCGGCTGCGTCATGATCTTGCCGATCTCGGTATTCAGGCGCGCGACGATGTCGGCCGGCGTGCCGGCCGGTGCGACAAAGCCGAACCAGGTATTGACCTCGTAACCCTTGACACTGGCGTCCATCGTCGGCAGTTGCGGCATCAGGGGCGACGTCGTCGTGCTGGTGACGGCCAGGCCCTTGAGCTTGGCTTCCTTGATCTGGTTGATCACGGTGGGGGTGTTGAAGAAGCCCATGTCGACTTCGCCGGACATCACCGCCAGGATGCCTTGCGGCGCACCCTTGTAGGGCACGTGCAGCAGGTTGGCCCCGGTGAGTTGCCCGAACAAAACGCCCGACAGATGGTGGCTGGTGCCGCTGCCACCGGAGGAGAAGGTCATGCCGCCCGACTTGGCCTTGGCGGCGGCGACGACGTCGAGCACCGAATTGGAAGGGCTGTTCGGTGGCACGATCATCACGTTCGACACGCCGCCGACCAGAATGATGGGCGCGAAATCCTTCAGCGAGTCGTAACCCGGCTTCGAATACAGGGCCTGGTTGAAAACCAGAGTGCCCTGCGACGCGAATTCGATGGTGTAACCGTCAGCCGGCGTCCGGGCCAGTTCGGCCATTGCGATGGTGCCACCGGCACCGGGTTTGTTATCCACCACGACCGGCTGGCCGAGCGCCTTGGAGAGCTCGGCGCCGATGGTGCGCGACAGGATGTCGGCCGTGCTGCCGGCGGCCAATGGCACGATCAGGCGAATCGGTTTGGACGGATAGCCCTGCTGCGCCATCGCGCAGGCGAACGGTGCGGCGGCCAGCACGATGGCCATCGTGGCCAGGAACCGGGAACGGGTGGTTTTCATGGGGATCCTTTTCATGGGTTGAACCGCGTGCAGCGGGGAAGGGAAAACGGTGTCTGCGGGATGTGCAAGCTGCGTGCCATGCGCATGGCTTCAGCGCATCAGGTAGGTCGGGCTCGACCAGATGCGGTGTCCGTCGGCCAGCGTGATGCAGACGTACAAGGCGTCTTCGCCCGCCTGGCTGCGGCTGATGCGCCGGCTCAGCTGGGCCGTGTGTGACCGGTTTTCGTCCGGCAGTCGGAACAGGCGCATCTGGCGTGTGATGCCTGCGCCGGTCTCCAGTACGGTGTCCTGCAGGCCGATGTCAGCCAGCGCCAGGTCGGCCTGGACCAGCCCGGTGTGGATCTTCAGCCGGCCCCGGTGCGCGTCGGCGAGCAACAACTCGGCGCCTCCGAATCCGCCGGTGGTCAGCGCCGACCAGGCGAGTTGGTGCGGCGCAGGTTGTTGCAGCGGCTTGTCGATGTTCCACAGGTTGATCGGCGTGACCGATTCGATCCGGTTGTCGCTGAGCGTGGCGGTGCCGTCCCATACGCTCTGGCGGCCGCGGCCGCGGTACTCGGAACCCTCCCAGATGATGCGGATGCGCCGGCCCAGTTGCTCTGCGGTGTAGGGCCGCCAGGTTTCGAGCACCTGCATGCGGTTGCGGAACTCGATGCGTTCGATCGGTGCGGCAGTCGATACGTCGATGCTGAAGGTCACCGCATCGTCGCGGCTGTGCAGGATATCGCCCATGCGCGCCTGTTGCACCGTGCCGGTGACCGTGCCGCCCATGTTGGGATCATCGCCATACAGGTCGGCCGGCGTGTCGAACACCACCCGCGTGTCGAGGAAGGCGCGGCAACCGGTGGTGGCGTAATGGTGACGCCGGCGCAGTGCATCGAACAGGCCGTCGCGGGTCAGTTCGCGCGCCAGCAGGCAGGACAGGCCGCCGTACGCACCGAACAAGGATGCGCCCGGATGGCTGGCGCCGTGGCGACCCTTGTGACCGTCCGAATTGGCCAGGATGCCGACCCGGTAACCCTGCTCGAACGCATCGGCCAGCAGCCACTCGAACGTGCCCCAGTCGGAATGGATCTCGATCGAGCGCTCGATGCGTCCGTCATGCGCGACCTTGATGTCGGCATATCGCCCGCCGATGTGCGCGAACACCACGCAGTTCTCGTTGGCCAGGGCCTCGAACAGGTCGGTGGCGCTGTTGGCGTCGGTGTCCACGTCGCTGAGGTCTTCGACCAGCGCATGGTGCGAGCGGTGGATCTGCCGTCCCTCGTCGCGGTACAACACGTTGCGATCGCCCCCCAGCCCGGTATTGCCGGACCACTCATAACCCGGGAACATGATGAAACGGCCATCCTGGTTGAACTCGGCGCTCAGGCGGTTGAGTTCGTTCCAGAACGGCGTCGTGATCTGGAAGTCGTTGCCCTGGTGACTCATCGCGTCGAGGAAGGCGCGGTCGCGGGCGAACTCCATCAATTCGCGCGCCGAATTGGTGCCGATGGTTTCCTCGGACTGGCCGTGCAGGTCGGCCCAGTACGGCAACAGTTCGCCGGCGCCGGCGAGGCGCAGCGGATTCGATTGGCACACGGCGGTGCCGTCTGCATTGCGCACCGTGATGCGCAACTCACCGGTCTGCGTGACCTGCAGCTTGTCGATCACCGTGGACAGGCAGCCTTCCCGCACGTCGATGGCTTCGGGCAGCCCCAGCACCGGCAGCGACGGCTCCAGCGTGAACCGTCCGCCGACCTGGTGGCTGGGATTTCCCCACTTGTCCTCGCCCTTGAATCCGAACATGAAGGCCTGTCCGGTGCGTCGCTCGGTGGGCAGGATCGCCTTGTAGAGCACCGCCGGGCCGGCGACGACCGGTATGCACGGCTGCTTTGGCAACTCGACGAAGTTGTAGGTGGCGAACGCGTCCACCAGTACCTTGAACTCGAAGGTCGGCTCGGTGAAGGTCTGCAGGCGGATCCCGGGCGAACCCTGGCGCGTGTCACCGATTCGCACCACGATGGTGTCGCCCTCGCGCAGGAAACCGCGCTGCACGCGAATCGACAAGGTCTTGTCCCAGGGACGGATGTTGCCCTTCTGGTCATAACGCAGTTCCAGCACCGCGCCATTGCTGGCTTCGGCCGTCACGTAGTTCCAGCCCTTCGGGTCGGTGAACTGCATCTTGCCCATGTCGCTGGCAAAGCGGTGCACGATCTTCAGGCTGCCGGTGTCGTCGATGCCGAAATAACCGGCGGTGTAGGTCAGCGTGAGGGTGGTGAACGCGCCGGCCTCGACCGGCGCGGTCGGGGTGATGGTGGCCCTGCCGACGCGCTCGCGCAGGTAGGTGGAGTGGAAGGCGTTGTTGCGCATGGTCTTCAGTCGATGGCTGGCGATGGAGTCAGACGCTCAGGGCAGCTGCGGGACGTGGTCGGGCGGTTGGAAGCCGAACTTCAGCGCATACGGCGTGGGTGGCACCAGCATGCGCTGGAAACTGATGATCTGTCGGCCGAAACTGCGCGCGGTGATATGCACCTGCAGCCCCATGGTTCCTGGCGGCACGCCCATGATGCGGGCGTCGTCGGCCTCGATCGACACCAGGTTGCCCTGGCCGTCGGATTGCAGCGTAGGTGCCGCGAAGTCCTGCTCCAGCACCGCCTTGAGATTGGTGTCGGACAGTCGTCTGGCCGCCATGCGCAGCAGGCGGCTGAAGCGGCTCGCTGGCAGGTAGATCTGGCTGACGCAGGTGAACTTGCCGCCGATGTCCAGGCTTCGACGCAGCATCACATAACCCTTGGGGTCGGGGCCGAGCACCAACGACCACGGGCCGGCCTGCGCTTCGAGTCGGCGCTCCAGCATGGTGGCGAACACCGGCAACTCCCGGCCACCGTCGGGCGGGCAGAAGCGGAAATGCCAGGACCCGGCGATGGGTTTGCGCGTGCTGCCGACAAAGGTGCCGTGGCCCTGGCGGCGCACCAGGAAGCCCTCGTCCATCAAGCGGCCGAGGGCCTTTTGTGTCGTACCCAGGCTCAGGCCGAGCAGGGAGCTGAGTTCGCGTTCTCCGGCGATCCGGGATCCTGCCGCGAGTTCGCCGGCCTCGACCGCATCGACGATCGCCTGGCGCAGCCGCGCATGTTTGGGCATGGCCGTCCCCGCCGCGGCCTGGAAGCGCATGGCGATCGGGCCGGGAGAGTAGACCATCGGATCATTCTAGGAGGTGTGGTCCCGGTCCGTCAATGGCACTGGAGCTCTAGAGCTTTCAATAGCCACTGACGCGCCAGCATGGGGCGCTGGCGGGGTCAGCCGATCCGGCCGGCGATGTACTGCGCCGTCATCAGGTCCAGATGCGCTCCGCCGCCCGACTTGAACAACGTGATCTGGTTGGCATCCGTGCGCCCGGCGATGTGTCCACTGCACAGGTCGAACAGATCCCCCAGCACATCGGCGCGCGTGATCACCCCGCTGGCAATGGCCTGCGTCAGGTCACCGACATGCTCGACAGTGAACCAGCGGCTGTCGACGAACACCCGGGCGCAGCGCACCGCGGCATCGTCGGCTTCGCGCATCTCGGGGGTGAATCCGCCGATCAGGTCCAGGTGCGTCCCGGGGTGCAGCCAGGCGCCCTGTACCAGTGGTTCACGGCTGCTGGTGGCGCAACAGACGATGTCGGCTGCACGAACTGCCGCCTCCAGGTCTGGCGCAGGTGCTGCCGGCGAGCCGACGACCGCTGCGGCAGTGGCCTGGGCCTTTGCCGGTGTGCGGTTCCAGACCAGCACCTGCTGCAATGCGGGCCGGATCGCCTGGTAGGCGCGAATCAGGTGCGGCGCCAACGCGCCGGCGCCGACCATCAGCAGCGTGCGGGCATCCGGGCGCGCCAGCAGGTCGGCGCCCAATGCGGAATCGGCGGCGGTCTTCCAATAGGTGAGTTCGGTGCCGTCGATGACGGCCTGGGGCGAGCCATCGTTGCCGTCGAACAGCAGGTAGATACCTTGTACCGCCGGTGCTTCCCGGTTGCCAGGGAACATGGTGACAACCTTGACGCCGAGGTTGTGGCCCACTTGCCAGGCGGGCCACACCAGCACTGCGTTATCCATGCCCGCTGCGGAGCGCTGCTGCATCAGCACCCGTTCCACGGCCGGTGGCGGCTCGCGGTGGGCCGCGCGCAGATGGGCGATCAGGCCGGGGAAGTCGCAGGCCCTTGCGATCTGTGTGGCGTCGATGAAACTGATGACCATGGTCGGTCCTTCTTGCAGCGCTGTCCGGTTGTCACAGTCGGCGCGCCAATTCGCGAGCCTCGTAGATCGCATGCACTGCCAGGCGGGCGGCGTTCGCGTCGCCCACCACATGCAGGTCGCCCATTGCGCCGAGCAAGGTGTCGGCCAGGTCGGTCTGGGCGGTGTTGGTGGTTGCCAGCACCAGTGCATCGGCGTCGATTCGGCTCTCACTGCCGTCGAGCAGCGATCGCACGGTGGCGGCATCGCCATGCCATTGGGTGACGACAGATTCGGTCAACCCGCTGGCACCCAGTTGGGCCAGTCGCGCGCGCAACTGCCCATCGCCCGCGGTGCGCTGGATCCAGTAACCGATCATCGGCCAGCCACTGACAATGGTCACCTGGTGGCCGTGCTCCGCCAGATGCCAGGCCGTGCCGCCGCCGCGCCAGTCGCCGGTGTCATCGACCAGCACGACACGTGTGCCGGGTTTGGCCAGCTTGCCCATCACGTCCTCGATCGACCATACGTTGGGTTTGTCGATGCCGGGCAACACGGCCTGTTGCGGCAGCTGGCGCTGGAAGCCGGTTCCGCTCGGCAAGGAGCCGGTCGCCAGCACGATCGCCTCGGCGCCGAAACCTGCAACCTCATCGGCATCGAGCGGCGTGTTCAGCCGCAGGTCGACACCGAGCCGCACCAGTTCGCGCTCGTACCAGTCGAGCAGTTCCAGGATCTGCGTGCGCCGCGGTTGCAGGCCGGCCAGCCGGAAGGCGCCACCGAGTCTGGGGCCCGCCTCGGCCAGCGTCACGCGGTGGCCACGCTCGGCCGCCACCCGTGCGGCCTCCAGGCCGGCCGGGCCGCCGCCCACGACGAGAATGTGGCGCGCCTGCGCAGCCGTCGTGTACCGGTCGCCACCCCACTCGAACTCACGCCCGGCCGACGGATTGACCAGGCAGGAGATCCAGTAGTCGCGCGAGCGCCGGCCCCAGCACATCTGGTTGCACGAGATGCAGCCGCGCACCCGATCCGCCTGGCCGGCGCGTGCCTTGTTGGCCAGGTGCGCGTCGGCGATCTGGCCGCGCACGATGCTGACCATGTCGGCTTGACCCGAGGCGACCACATAGTCGGCGTTCTCCGGCGTGCGGATATGGCTTTCGGCTTGCACCCTGGCGTGTGTGACGACCTTCTTCAGCGCTTCGGCCAAGGGTGCGCCGAGCTTGTCGGCGAACTGGAAGGTGGGCATCAGTTCGGCAAAATTGAAATAGCCGCCGGTGCCGCAGCTGAGGTAGTCGATCAGCTGGCGCTGGTCGAGCCACTGGGCGATCTCGCTCAGCGCGTCGATCTTCAATGCGATCGCGACGCCGGTGTCGACACTGGCGTTCAGTCCGATGATGAAGTCCTCGCCCACCTTGCGGCGCGTGCGTTCGATGATCTCGCGGGTGAAACGCATCCGGTTGTCGAGGCTGCCGCCCCAACGATCGGTGCGCCGGTTCGACCACGGTAGCCAGAACTGCTCGATCAGGCCGTTGTAGGCGCCGAACAACTCGACGCCGTCGAAGCCGGATCGCTGCGCGCGCAGGGCCGCGGCCACGAAACTGTCGATGATCTCCTCGATTTCCGGCTCCGTCATCGCGTGGCTGCCATCGGCGTCGTGGTAGGAGGGCAATCCGCTGGGCGACCAGTGCGCCGAATAGGAGTTGTCGAAGTCGCCGTGTTGCCCCACGTGGTAGAGCTGCTGCAGCATCACCGCGCCCTCGGCATGGCAGGCGTCGGTGATACGCCTGAGCGGTTCGATGATGGCGTCGCTGGAATGCAGCATGTTGCCGCGCGTCAGCACCGCGGTCGCATGCACCGGTACCGGCTCGACGACGATCATCGCGGCGCCGCCCTTGGCGCGTTCCAGGTAGTACCCCAGGTGTCTGTCACCTGGAATGCCTTGCTCGGCCATGTTGGCGGTGTGCGCGCCAAAGACGATGCGATTGCGCAGCGTTTGGTGGCGCAGCTGCAGCGGGGTGAACAGATGCGGGAAGGATGGCGGCATGTGGCGAGAGGATGGCGACGGGGAGGGTGAGGCGCAGGTCTGTGGCCGAAGCAGTCAACGTTTCGTGCGTGTCGCTCAGAGGTCCTTCACCAGCCGCAACGCATCGTAGATGGCGGCGTGCGTGTTGCGTGCCGACACCGCATCGCCGATGCGGAACAGCTGGAACGCGCCCGATGCCGCTGGCGCTGTGGCTTGTGGCTGGCCATCGATCAGCGCCGTGTAGTTGACCGCGCCGTGGTTGCTCGACCGCGGCTTGAGCTCAAAGTACAAGTCGTCCAGTGGCCGCGTGCCGTGGTTGACGACGACCTGGTCGACACGCCGCTCCTTGCGCACGCCGCCGTAGTCGCTGCCGACGACCGCCAGCAGGCCATCGCCGTCACGCTGCACCGATACGAGCCGGAACGTCACGGTGAAGGTCACGTCGTGCTTCTGCAGGCTGCGCATGTAGGGCACCAGGTTCATCGCCATCACCTCGGGTGCGAACGAGCGGTCGGGCGTCATGATCTCGACCCTGGCACCGCTATGGGCGATGACCTCGGCGGCCTGCAGGGCAGGGTGGTCGCCGGCGTCGTCGAACAGCAGCACGTTCCTGCCGGGCTTGACGTCGCCGCCGAGGATGTCCCAGCTCGACACCACCAGCGCATTGCCGGCGCTGAGCACCTCGGTGTGCGGCAGGCCGCCGGTGGCGATGATGACGACGTCGGGTTGCTCCGCCAGCACGGTGCCAGCGTCGGCCAGCGTGTTGAAACGCATGACCACACCGCGCTCCTCGCACCGCGCCAGCCGCCAGTCGATGATGCTGATCATCTCGCGCCGGCGCGGGCTCTGGCTGGTCAGCCGGATCTGGCCGCCCGCCTTGGGCGCGGCCTCCAGCACGACCACCTGGTGGCCACGCGCCGAAGCGACACGCGCTGCCTCCAGGCCGGCCGGCCCGGCGCCGACCACCACTACCTTGCGTTTCACGCTGGCTGGCGTGATCTCATGCGGCATGGTCAACTCGCGCCCGCTCGCCGGGTTGTGGATGCAATACGCCTCGCCGCCCTGGTAGATACGATCGAGGCAGAAATTGGCACCGACGCAGGGCCGGATCGTGGCTTCCTGGCCGGCCATGATCTTGCGCACGATATGCGGGTCTGTCAGGTGGGCGCGGGTCATGCCGACCATGTCGAGTTTGCCCGACGCAATCGCATGGCGCGCGGTGGTCACGTCCTGGATCTTGGCCGCGTGGAAGGTCGGAAAACCGGTGGCGGCGCGGATCTCGCCGGCAAAGTCCAGGTGCGGATTGCTGCGCATGCCCTGCACCGGGATCAGGTCGGTCAACCCGGCGTCGGTGTCGATATGGCCGCGCACGATGTTCAGGTAATCGACCAGGCCGCTGTCCTTGAGCATCTGCGAGATCGTGATGCCGTCCCGGGCCGACACACTGTCGGGCAAGGTGTCGTCGGCCGCATAACGCAGCCCCAGGATGGGTTTGTCGCCGACCCGCTTGCGCACGGCGCGCAACACGTCGAACGCAAAACGCACCCGGTTCTCCAGGTTGCCGCCATACGGCGCATCCAGCGTGTTCGTCAGCGGCGACCAGAACTGCTCCATCAGGTGGCCATAAGCCTCGAACTCGACGCCATCCACGCCGGCCGCAACCATGCGCTCCGTGGCGTCGACATAGTCCTGGATGATGCGGCTGATGTCCCAGTCTTCCAATTTCTTCGGAAAGGCCCGGTGCGCCGCCTCGCGTTCGTGCGACGGCGCGACCACCGGCAACCAGTCGGCCTTGGACCAGGTGGTGCGCCGGCCCAGATGGGTGAGCTGGATCATCACCGCGCAGTCATGTTCATGGATGGCGTCGGTCATGTCGCGCATCCACGGCACGACCTCGTCCTTGTAGGCCAGGATGTTGTTGAACACCGGCGGGCTGTCGCGGGAGACGGCGGCCGAGCCAGCTGTCATCGTCATCGCGATGCCCCCTTTGGCCCGTTCGACCTGGTAGGCGCGGTAACGCGCCTTGGGCAGGCCGTCTTCCGGGTAGGCCGGTTCGTGCGAGGTGACGATGATGCGGTTTTTCAGACGCAGATGGCGCAGCTGGAACGGTTGGAGCAGGGGATCGTTGCTGGGAGACATGGAAGGATTCCAAAAGCGGGTTGGCCAAAAACTGTTCGCACGGAGCCGGTCAAGGCACTTCGACCGGCGCAGCCCGGGAGACCGGTGAGATGGTCACGTAAAAAGGGGGAGCCGGTCAATACCATTGATCCGTCATCGACGCCTTCTTGCGTGCCACATAGTCGCGCAGCGACTCGTCCACCGCTTCGTCGATGGGTGGCGCCTGGTATTCGGCCAGCGACGCCTTCCAGCGCGCATTGGCACGTTTGGCGCTGTCGCTGGAGCCGTCTTCGCTCCAGGTCTCCCAGGGGCGGTCGTCGGAGATGGTGGAGTCGAAAAAGGCGGTGGTGTAGTTGGCCATGGTGTGGGCGCAGCCCAGGAAGTGGCTGCCCGGGCCGACCTCCTTGAACGCGTCGATCGCCAGCGTGTTGTCGTCGACCGTGACTCCGGCCAGGTAGCTGTGCAGCGCGCCGCAGAAGTCGGCGTCCATCATGAACTTCTCGTAACTCATGGCCAGCAGCCCGTCCAGGAAACCCGCTGAATGCAGGATGAAGTTGGCGCCGCAATGCACGGCCGACAGCATCGACATCACCGACTCCTGCATCGCCTGCCCGTCTGGCAACTTGGAGGTGGTGAACGATCCCGCGCAGCGCAGCGGCAGGCCGAGCCGGCGTGCGAGCTGGCCGATCACCATGGAGCCGATGGCCGGCTCGGGTGTGCCGAAGGTCGGCGAGCCCGAGCGCAACGACATGCTGGACAGGAAGTTGCCGTAAATCACCGGTGCACCGGGCCGTTCGAGTTGCGTGATGGCACAACCGACCATGGTCTCGGCATGGGCCTGCGCGATCGCGCCGGCATTGGTCACCGGGCCCATCGCGCCGCCCAGAATGAACGGCACGATCACGGCGGCCTGATTGGCGCGGGCATAAGCACGCGCGGATGTTGTCATCGTGCCGTCCCACAACAGCGGCGAGTTGACGTTGACGTTGCCCAGCACGACGCAGTTCTTGTCGACGAAATCGGCACCGAACAGCAGCCGGCTCATCTCGACCGAGTCTTCGGCTCGTTGCTCCGACGTGATCGAGCCCATGTAGGCCTTGTCGGAATACCGCATGTGGGCATAGACCATGTCCAGGTGCCGCTTGTTGACCGGCACGTCGGTGGGCTCGCAGACGGTGCCGCCCGAGTGGTGCAGCCAGGGGCAGTTCCAGGCCAGCTTGATGAAGTTCTGGAAATCGGCCAAAGTGCCGTAACGCCGGCCCTTGTCAAGGTCCATCACGAACGGTGAACCATATGCCGGTGCAAACACCACGTTGTTGCCGCCGATCTGTACCGAACGCGCCGGGTTGCGCGCATGCTGCGTGAATTCTTTCGGTGCGGTCTTGAGGATCTCGCGCAGGTGGCCGGGCTCGAAACGCACCCGCATACCGTCGACCTTGGCGCCGGATTTGCGGAACATCGCCAGGCACTCGTCGTCGTCGCGAATGTCCAGGCCGACCTCGGCCAGGATGCGGTCGGCCGCGGCCTCGATCTTGCGCAGGTTCTCCTCGCCCATGATGTCGTAGGTAGGGATGTTGCGCCGGATATAGGCCGGCGCCGCCGGTTTGGCATTCGGGTCGCGGCGTTCACGGCCGCCGCGGCGGTGGCGCTTGGTATCAATGTCGCTCATGAGGGGGTTCCCGGTGTGATGGTCGAATTTCGCCGATGGATGCTGATCGTAGGGCGATTTCGTGGTTTTGTGATCGGCACGCGATTTCATTCCTGCCATAAGATTGGCTAATGACAAGGCGTTTCCAGCAACCGGCGATGGCGAACCTGATTGCGTTCGAGGCTGCTGCCCGCACCGGCAGTTTCACCCGCGCCGCCAGCGAATTGGCAATCAGCCAGCCGGCGATCAGCCATGCGATGCGTGAACTTGAAAGCGAACTTGGCGTGGCGCTGTTTGCCCGCCGTCACAAGGGTGTCGAGGCTACCGACGCGGGCCGCCACCTGTATGAACAAGTCAGCCTGGGGCTGACCTTGATCGACCAGGCGCTGGGCGAGGTGCGCGCGATGACGGCCGGTCCCCAGGTCACGCTGGCCGTATCGACGGCCACCGCCACCTGGTGGCTGCTGCCGCGTATCGCCCGCTTCAAGCAGCAGCACCCGGACATCGAACTGCGCTGCATCACCACCGACACCGATCTGGACCTGGGCCGCGAACGTATCGACCTGGCGATCACGCTGGGTACCGGCGAATTCCCGCAGCACCAGCGCTGGCATTTTGTCGACGAAGAGATCTTTCCGGTCTGCAGCCCGTCCTACCTGCAGGAACTTGGCGCCATCACCGACGTGCAGGCGCTGACGCGTGCCAGCCTGTTGCACCTGGAGGAACGATATCGCCCGCGGCTGGGTTGGTCGGGTTGGCTGGCGCGTTTTGGCGTGTCCCTGGGCCGCAACACCCGTCTGTTCCGCTTCAACGACTACTCCGTCGTGCTGCAGGCGGCCATCGAGGGACAAGGGGTGGCGATGGGCTGGCGGCACCTGGTCAACCCGCTGATCGAACAGGGATTGCTGGTGCGTCCGGTGCCGCAGAGTGTGACAACCGACGAGCCGATCTACATCGTGGCGTCACGGCGCGGCAAGTTGCGAGCGGAGGCGGTGTATTTGCGGGATTGGCTGGTGGCGGAGGCGGGGATGGTGGTGAACCCCTAGTTCGTTTGGCTCGGCTCCAGACTTGAAGTGGTCACAGCGCTGGCCACCACGTTGAAAACGGCCGCTTGACCAGACGCAACGCCGGCAGTTTGATTGCGGCCGAGCCATGGGTGACAACCAAGGTGGTGGTGTGCTGCACGGAATCCGGGTACTCGCGCGATTGCCGCTCACGCTCTTCAGTCCCGATTGCCGTCGCGGTAGTCGAAATGACCGTCATTTCGGTAGCCATGTTTGTGGTGCCCTTTTGTGTGATGCCATTTGCCGCGATACCAGCCGGGGCGCTGCTCGTAATTTTGGTACGCCGGCGGTTGTATGAACACGGTCCGCGGCTGCACATAGATCGGCGCAGGTTGCAAGTACACCGGTCGCGGCTGAACGTAAACCGGTCGCGGTTGCACGAACACCGGTCGCGGTTGCACATAGATCGGCGCAGGTTGCAAGTACACCGGTCGCGGCTGAACGTAAACCGGTCGCGGTTGCACGAATACGGGTCGAGGCTGCACGAATACGGGTCGAGGCTGCACGAATACGGGTCGAGGCTGACCATATACCGGTTGAGGGTGCATATACGCGTGCGAGGGCTGCATGTAGACCGGTGCGTTGTGTCCATAGGCGCCTGGCACGTTGATGCCGATGGAGAACGTGACATCGTTGCGTGCGTGCGCGCTGGATGGCACGGCCATGGCGGCCAAGGCCAGCGCGCAAGTGGCTGCGGCGAGTTTTCGGCAGCAGAGGGATGACAGCATGGAAATGGCTCCTGGGTTCATGAGGCCTCCATGGTGCCGCCGGCTCGCTGAACTCTGCCTGAACGAAAACGATTCTTTGCGCTTCGTACGTATCGGTCGGCGTGCCTGCCCCGATCACGGCGTCGGCAACACGATCTCGACCCGTGCGCCACCCCATGCAGAGCGTGTCAGTTGCAAGTGACCGTGGTGGCTGGCAACCAGGTCGTTGACCACGGCCAGGCCGACGCCATGGCCGGGGACTTTCTCGTCGGCGCGCACATGCAGTTGCAGCACCGCCGCGGTGTCCCGGGGAAACCCCGGGCCGTCGTCGTCGACGCGGATTGTCAGACCCCGCACGCCCAGCGATAGTTGCACGGCGACCTGCCGCGTCGCCCATTTGGACGCGTTGTCCATCAGGTTGCCCAGCATTTCGAAGGCGTCCCCTTCATCGATACGCCACGCCAGGTCACCCGGGCACTCCAGTGTGTAGGCCAGCGCCTTGCCGGCATGCACCTTGGCCAGCGCATCGCGCACGCGCATCAGCAGCGGCGCCAGGCGCAGATGAGGCACAAAACGCGCGGTGCCGCTGGCGCCGGCGCGGCCCAGTTGATGTTGCACGATGTCGTCCATGCGCTGGACCTGCTCGGCCACGGTGGCGCGCAGTTGCTCTGACTCGGCCACGGTGGCGCGCAGTAGCCCAGACTCGTCCATGGTGCCGCGCAGTTGCCCAGACTCGGCCACGGTGGCGCGCAGTAGCCCAGACTCGTCCATGGTGCCGCGCAGTTGCCCAGACTCGGCCATGGTGCCGCGCAGAACAGCCAGGGGCGTCTTCAGGCTGTGGGCCAGGAAACTCAGCGCCTCCTTGAAGCGGGTCTGGCGGACCCGTTCCTGTCGGATCAAGGTGTTCAGGTTGTCGGTCAGCGCCGCGATCTCGCTCGGGTAGTGCTGCTGCACTTCGGCCTGCTCGCCGCGTTCGATTCGGCGTATCTCACTGGCCACGCGGCGCAGCGGCGACAGACCCCATTGCAGCAGCGCAGCCTGCGACAGCAGCAACAACAGCGCGGCGCCGCCGAGCCAGGTCCACAATGTGCGAGCAAAGGCGGCGACCTCGCGCTGGAAGCTGGCGCTGTCCTCCAGCACCGATACCGTCAGCGCAACGGCCTGGTTGCCCACCACCCAGCGCACGCCATACGCCACCGCCAGGTAGTCGCGCCCGTCTGCGGCAGCGGTCTCGAAGCGCCATTGACCCACCGTGGCGTCGCGCAGGAATGGGGCACTGGCGTTCAGGCTGGAAGGTGAGCGCCATTGGGTGTCGCGCGCCAGGTTGCGCACGCTGGCATACAGACCCGAACCCGGCAAGGACAGGCGTGGCTCGGGAAATGATGGCGGCATTGCCAGTGCGCCGTCGGCATTGATCTCGGTGCCGGCCAGCAGCAGGTAGACCGTGCCCTGCAACTGCGCGAAATGGGCAGCCCGCACGCTGTCGGTATGCGCACGCTGCACCGCCCATCCCGCCGCGGCGATGAAGGCCACCAGCACCAGGGTGGCGCTCACGATCAAGCGTGCGCGAATCGACTGGCCCAGGACACGCTGCAGCATGTGGCCCGTCATGCGCAGCGCGCGGGTCTCGGCTTCCCGGCCGCTCCGAAGGTTCTGACGGCCTCCACGGGGCTGAGTCCTGCGGCTCTGGCCCTGCCCGAGCAGAGTCGGACATGACGAAGAGCCGTGGCCCGTGGCCGAGGCACGACCAGCGAACGCAGTGAGCGTGAGGGCAGTTTCATGTCAGTGCGAATCGATAACCCCGGCCTCGCAACGTCTCGATGGGCATCAATCCACCGGTGCGGTCGAGCTTGCGGCGCAGCCGGCCGACCAATACTTCCAGCACGTTGCTGTCGCGGTCGTCGTCGTGTGGGTAGAGGTAGTCGGAGAGTTCCTGCTTGCCCACCACGCGCGGGCGCGCGCGTACCAGGTATTCGAGCACGCGGTATTCGAACGTCGTCAGGTCCACCTGCGTGCCATCGAGCCGGACCTGTTGCGCCGAAAAATCGATCGCCAGCGGCCCCAGCACGAGCACGTCCGACGCGGCCTGGGACGCGCGGCGCAGCAGCGCCTTGACGCGGGCAGCGAGTTCCGGATATTCGAACGGCTTGACCAGATAGTCGTCGGCGCCAGCCTCCAGGCCGGTCACCTTGTCCTGCCAACTGCCGCGCGCGGTCAGGATCAGGATTGGCAGCGTGCGGCCGTCGGCGCGCAGGCGCTGCACGATGGTGAGCCCGTTGACCTTGGGCAGCCCCAGGTCGACGATGGCCAGGTCCACCGGATACTCGCGTGCCTGGTGCAAGCCATCTTCGCCGTCGGCCGCCTGATCGACGCGGTAACCGTCGGCCTCGAGCCGGCGCGCCAGCGTGAGCCGCAACGGGGCTTCGTCCTCGATCAAGAGCAGGCGCATGGGTGCACTGGCGCTAGTTGCCGCGGCCGTTGTCTGCCTCGATGAACACCACCCGGATCTCGCCCCTGGGTGTGACGACCTTGACGCGCCACGCCATCCGGCGGCCCGACTCGGCCTTGTCCACCGACAACACCCGGCCGCCGGTCTGGCGCTGGGCCGCCGCCGCAGCCTGGTCGCGGCTGACGTCGGCCCAGGCTGGTGTGGCCAGCATCAGCGCCAAGGCACAGCTGGCGAACACACGGCAGGCGGCACGCATCCGACGGTACCAGGCGGCAGAGGTCATCCCGGCATCGTACTACCGCGTCACCGCACCAACGGATCCACCGACACCCGCACCTGGATGCGCGGACCCGGATCCTGCGGCATCAGGGCGGTGAACTGCTGCCCGCGGTATTCGTAATCGACCTGGTAGCCAGTCAGGCGCTGCTGCAGTTCGTTGACCGTCTGGCAGGTCTGCACCTGGCGCGGTACCTGTTCGTAGCGGTCACCGCCACGGCCGCCGTTGGCCACCTGGTCGCCGGTAAAGGCACCAATCACGGCGCCCAACGCGGTGGCCGCCTCGCGCCCATGCCCTTTGCCCACCTGGTTGCCGAGAACGGCGCCGGCGACACCGCCGATCACCGCACCGCCGTAACCGCGCCGGCCTTCGATGCGTTGGGACTCGTTGATCCATTGGCTGCTGCATTCCTGGCGTGGCACGGTCACGGTTTCGTACCGTGGCTGGACGTTGTGCACGCGCGCCGTGTCGATATAGGTGTCGGCGTGTGCGGCCAGTGCGCTGGCGGCCATCATCGGTGCGAGAAAGAAGAAGCGGTTCACGGAAAGCTCCTGGGGTTGGGATGGAGCGTATGGTGCGCCGGCCTGCGTGAACACACGCTGAACGAAATGCAATCGTAGCGGGCCAGGCGCCGGCATTGCGGCCGGTGGCTGTGCAGGCAATGCACGCGGGATGGGGCTCGCACGAGTCTTGCGGATCCAGCGCACCGCAGCGTGCCGGGTTCAACCTACCAACGGCGCGTCGTGGGCGAAATTGTCCGTGTTCATCTGCGTTGCCAGCGCAGATCAAGCGGTCGACTGCCGTTTGTAGGCGTGCGCCGTTTCGGCGCTCTACTCAATCTGCCATCGGCACGTTGCGCGGTTGGCGTGGCTCGCGCAATTGCCATGCGAGGTGCGCCAGCAGCGCGGCGATGACGATGGCGCCACCCACCAGCGTGCGTCCCACTGGAACCTCGCCATGGACCAGCCAGACCCAGACCGGGCCGAGCACCGGTTCTGCGGTGCTGATCAGCGCTGCGACGGCTGCCGGCACCAGGCGCACGCCGGTGACGAAGAACATCATGCCCAGGGCCAGGTTCAATGCGCCGAACACGAACAGCCAGGCTGCATCCGCCGCGCTGACCCGCAACGAGCCGGCAAAGACGAAACCGATCAACAGCGTGATCAAGGTGCCCAGGCAGACCGCGGGCATCATGCGCACATGGGCATTGCGGCGGGTCAGCACGGTCGCAAGCGCAAAGGCCAGCGCGATCAGCAGGGCCAGGCCGTCGCCCAGCGGCGATACGGTTCCAACCAGCGAGTCCGAGACCATGACGGTGATGCCGGCCATCACGGCGGCGATCGCCACCCAGGTGTTGGCGCCAACGCGCTCGCGAAACAGCAGGAACATCAAGAGGGCGGCGAACAGCGGCGCGCCAGCCTGCATCAGCAGGATTTTGGCCACCGTGGTGTAAGACAGCGCGATGATGAACGCCGTCGATGCCGTCGCGAAACACATGCCCACGCCGATGCCGGCCCAGCCCATGTCGCGAAACAGCATTGCCGTGCCGCGTATACCGTCACGCTGGAACATGAAGCCGAGCAGGAACACGGCGGCGCAGACCGAGCGCCAGAAGATGATGGTCCAGCTGTCGGTGACGCTGAGGAACCGCGCGATCGCGCCGCCAAAGCTCCAGACTGCGGCAGCGCCAAACACCAGCCAGGCGCCACGCGCATCGATACCGGCCGATGCCATGGTCGGATACAGCTCAGCGTTGGATCAACTCGACCTTGTAGCCGTCCGGGTCGGTCACGAAGGCGATCACCGTGGTGCCGCCCTTGACCGGGCCAGCTGCGCGGGTCACGTTGCCGCCGGCGGCCTTGATGCGTTCGCAGGCGGCGTAGGCGTCTTCCACCTGCAGCGCGATGTGGCCATAGGCAGTGCCCATCTCGTAGTGGTCCACGCCGTGGTTGTAGGTCAGCTCGAGCTCGGCATGGTCCGGGTTGCTTCCGTAGCCGACGAAGGCCAGCGTGTACTGGTATTCCTTGTTTTCCGAGGTGCGCAGCAAGTGCATGCCCAGGACCTTGGTGTAGAAATCGATCGAGCGTTGCAAGTCGCCAACGCGCAGCATGGTGTGGAGCAGTCGCATGGATGGGGTGACTTCGTGGTGGGTTGCTTGCAAGGTCACCCGGCGCGGATCGCAGGGGATGCGGTTGCGTCGGGTGCAACCGCAAATTGTGTCACGTCGGCGCGGGCCACTGCTCACGCGGTCTTGCCGGCGCGCGGCAGCAGCACGCAGCCGCCGATGCGCCAGCTCTTGTCGTCCTGGCGTTGCAGGCGGTAGACGGCCACCCAGGTGGAGCCGGACTGATCGGTCATGTGCACCGGCTGCACCAGTTCCTGGTCTGCCGCCTCAGGCTTGAGAAAGGTCACCGATGCCGGCCGATAGACGACCGGGTACGAGCCGCGGACCATGCGGATGAACTGCGCCGCGGAGCCGAACATCTGCCGCAGGGCCGGGCTCGCGTAGGCGAATGCCTGCTCGGCATCGTCGGACGCAAAAGCGGCGAGTTGGGCCCGTACGATCTCCTGCGCCGCACGCACATCGTCCGGCGCAACGGAGGGATTGCCGCCTTGAGCGTGGGCCGGCAGCAGGCTGGCGCCGGCCAGCGCCAGCAGCAGCGAGAACAGGGATAGCAGGCGGTTCATGGGGGGCTCCTTGTGTCGTCGTTTGCGCCATCATGCCCCGGAATTCATTTTCGCGCCGCGTCCGGCATATCAAACACCAGGCAGGTCGTGGTGGCATGTGCAACCATCGTGCCGCGCGGCCCGACCAGGCGCGCATCGGCGGCTGGGCGAGGCGCAGGGGACCGCCGTTCAGGGGCAACCCGGCCTGGCCTTGCCGGGCCTGGCGACCGCATGCCGACGCGGCGCTGGCCCGGACCGTACCGGTCTGATCGACACGCAGCGCGCGGGCGGCGCGCTGGCCGGGCGGATAATGGGCAGGCTTATCCACACTGTGGCCTTCGCCATCAATCTGAACAGGAGCCAGCCATGATCAAGTCGGGAATCGACCAGGACGCAATCATCAGCATGTTTTCGCAGGCCACGGCCAAGCAGGGCGAGGCGCTGCGCAAGGCGGTCAGCGACGCCACGCTCAAGGCGCTGCAGGGGCGCGAACTGAGCATGGAAAACATCCGCAAGGTACTCAAGACGGTGACGCAGGCCAGTTCAGCCGGTGCCGCGCTCAATCCTGCCGGGCCACAGGATATAGAGGCGATGCTGGGCAAGGCGTTCGCCGGCATGGACGCGGCCTTGTTGCAGGCGGTGCAGGCCAATCGCAAGGCGCTGGAGCAGTTTGCGGCCCAGGGTGTGGACATGCAGGGCAAGCAGATGAAGGCCGCGCTGGCCAACGTCGAAAAGATGGAGGATGTGTTCTTCGACACGGTCGGCAAGGCGGTCAAGAACGCCAGTGGCCCGTTGCAGGGGCCCTGGGACCATGTGTTGTCGGCGATGAAGCTCCAAGGCACTGGCACGGGCAACCAGGCAAGCGAGGCGATAGAGCAGCTGATGGCGCAATCGCGCACCGCGTTGCGCGACAGCCGCGCGAGCAGCGTGAAGGCGGCGCAGGCGATGATTGACAGTTATGCCGCGTTGGTCAGCGGCGTGTTGATCGGCATGTCCGAAGGGATGGCGCAGGGCGGCTCGGAGGCCCCGGGCGAAGGACGTGCGCGCAAGAAGTGAAGCCGTGCCCCCGGGCGCCGCGCGCGCGGGCCGGTGACAGACGCCGCCCGGCACTGCGACCCTGCGATTACAAGGGCATGGCCGCCGTGGCGGGAGTCTATTCGTCGCTGGCGGCCAACCGGGCGGTGCTTTTGGCCGATACCGCGAACCGGTTTGTGGCCACCGGGTTGACCTATATTGGTTCGGCCTGGGGCACCACCGCAGCTACGCTGGAAGGACTCGATGTGGCCTGCTACCACTGCTTGCCATCGCGTTGGCGTCGAGGCCGGCCTTGCCCGGTCGGTCCGGGACAGGGCTGCGTCGCATCAGAGGAAACGTGACACGAATCCGGGAAGGGCCGCGCGCACCGCGCCCCAGGTGCGCCAGGCCAGCAACCCGCGGCGCGACCAGCGCAATACGACGGCCGGGCGCAACACGATGACGATGCCGACTGCCGCGGCCACTGCCAGTGGATATTGCAGCGCGAACTGCCTGCACTGGGCGAACCAGTCGGCCAGCCGGTCGCCGACATGCAGCGCACGGGAAACCGGTTGCACCTGAACTGCCAGTGTCCGGCGTTGCTGATCGATGCGCTCGAGCAGGCGCCCGCGCTGCAGCTGCAGGTCAATCAGGCGTTGTTGCATGGGCAGAGGCTTGCTTGAGCTGGCGCAGGTCTTCGCGCAATTGGCCCAGGCTGGCCTCGAAAGGCGAATCGGACCGCTGCACCATCTGCATCAGGGCGCGGTAGGCCAGCGCCGCGCACACCAGAAAGACCGCGGCAAAGACGCCCAGCACGCCCAGACGCAACTCCCACAGCCACAACGTGATCAGGGCCACGACCAGCAGGGTGGCGATGGTGATGGTGACCATCAGGGCCTGGACCAGCAGCAGCATGCGCATGATGCGCAGCTTCTCGACCTCGACCTCATTGCCCAGCAACTCCATGCGGGTCTGCAGCATGGCCGTCAGCGTGACGGACAGGTTTTGCAGACTGGCAAAAAAACCTTGTCGTGCTCCCTGCGTAGACATGGTGTCGTAGCCCGCTGGCACTGGACGGCGCCGGGGTCTCAGCGGCGGCCGATGATCAGGCCCACCAGCAAGCCGACGCCGGCAGCAACGCCGATAGCGGTCCAGGGCGACTCGTGCACGTAGGTGTCGGTGGCGCGCGCGGCGGAGCGGGTCTTGGCAACCAGCGCGGCTTCGGCGTCGCCCAACCGCAGCTTGGCGCCTTGCAGGCGTTCCTGGATACGTGCACGCAAGGTCGCAACCTTCTCGCCCGCCTGGTCGGCCGTGGCATGCAGAATGTCTTCCGCGTCGGCGATCACCGTTTTCATGTCGGTGACCAGCTTCTGTTGTTCGTTGATGGCGGATTGCTGTGTTTCCATCGCAATGACTCCTGGTTGGTTGCGGTCCGATAAGGGTACCAGATTCGGCTCGGTGCGAGGCATGTCACTCGACGCGACGGGGCATCGTACGACCGGCTCGCGGCGCCAGCTCCATGCTGCCACGCTCCTTTGCAGTGCCATTTGCGCCAACGCAGGGAAAGCCGCAATCGGCGGCCACCCGGTCACTTGCGGGTGCCGCCCCAGAAGGTCAGGCCGCCCAGCAGCGCGAAACACAGGCCAACCCAGGACAGGCGTGCAAAACCCAGGCTGGCGCTGGCGGCACCGCCGAGCGCCGCGCCCAGAGCGGTGCCGAAATACAGCATCGACGTATTCAGGCTGAACAACACCGGCGCCTGGCGCATCGAGACACCGGCCAGTCGGGCCTGGGTCGGGGCCATCATGCCAAATCCGGCGGTGCCCCAGGCCATGAACACGGCCACCATCGCCAGGTATGACCCCGCCGTCAGCGGCACCAGCAGCATCATCAAGGACAACACAGCCAGCTGGCAGCGCAAGGTGCGCATGGCACCGAAGCGGTCGTTTGCCCAGCCACCGGTCAGCGTGCCGGTGACACCCGCCAGTCCGAAGAACATCAGTGTCAGTGACAACATCTCCGGGCTCATCGGATTGAGCGCCTGCAGCACCGGCCCGGAATACGAGAATACGGTGAAGATCGCGCTGAAATACAGCAGCGTCAAGCCGAGGCTGCGCAAAACCTCCCCCTGGCGCAGCACCTCGCCCAGGCCGTTGAAGGTGGCTCCGGGCGCATCGACATGGCGCGGCATCCGGTGCGACACCAGGGCCAGCATCAGCAGCGCACAGATTGCGATGGCCAGGGTTGGCATGCGCCAGCCGAAGCGCAGGCCGAGCCAGGCGCCCAGCGGCAGGCCGATCACGTAACTCAGGCTCATGCCCAGAAACGTCACCGACAAGGCCTTGCCGCGCAGGGCCGGCTCGACGATGGCCACCGCGATACTGGCGGCGATCGGCGTGAAGACGGCGCCCACGCCCATCAGCACCCGACCCAGCAGCAGGGTCTGCAGGTCGGGTGCCCAGGCGCACACCAACAGTCCGCCAGCAAACAGAACCAGCGCCAGTTGCAGTGCCGAGCGGCGTTGCCAGCGTCCGGTGCCCATCAGCAGCATCGGCGCAAGCAGGGCGCTGGCGATGGCGTAGACCGTCATCGACTGACCGGCCGCACCCACGCTCACTTGCAGCGATTGCGCCACCGGTTGCAGGATGCCGGCCAGGCTGAAGGCGCCGGTTCCGATCACCAGGTTGCAGGCCGCGAGTAGATAAAGAAGAGGCGGCACTAGCAGTTGGGGGCGTCAGGGGGGGATTGGCGGTGGAAGCGGGAGGCCGGCGCGCTGCATCGCGGCGCGCAGCCGGTCGGGATAGTCGGTGATGATACCGTCTACGCCCCAGCCGATCAGCCGGTCCATGTCGGTCGCCTCGTTCACCGTCCAGGGCAGCACCTTGATACCCAACTGTTGCGCAGCCTTGACCTTTGCCGCATCGATATGGTTGAAGTTGGGAGACCAGTTGCGGCCGCCACTGGCCTTGATCATGTGCGCAACCGACGCATGGTCGCGCCAGAGGATACCGGCGGTCCAGGCCGAATCCCTGACAGTGTTGGAGCGCGGGAACTCCATCGTTATATAAACGGTCTCGATCGCCGGTGCGAGTTTCTGCACCAGTTGCAAGGTGCGCCAGTCGAAGCTGATGATGCGCACACGTTGTTCCATCCGGGCTTGCCGGATCACCGTCAGCAAGGCGTCCACGAACTCCTGCGGACCGACCGTATCGTGTGGCCGGTTCGGGAAGATCTTGGTTTCGATCGCAAACTGCACCTGGTTTGCACCGAGTTCGTTGACGCGTGCAAACAGGGCCGCCAGCGTGGGGATGCGTTCCCCATCGCGCGGCTGCTGGCCCGCGAACGGACGCCCGTATTCGCTCGACGGATCGAGGCGCCCGACGTCGTAGGTCTGCAACTGGGCCAGCGTCAGCGTGCGGATCAGCGGACCCTTGTCCTTGAGCCATCGCCCTTGCGCATCGCGGGTCAGTGCCGGGTTGAGTTCCGGGTCGTGTGATACCACCGGTACGCCGTCGGCGGTGATGGCGATGTCGAGCTCCAGTGTCGTCACGCCGATCGCGAGTGTCCGCTCAAAACCGGCCAGCGTGTTCTCCGGCAGCAGGCCGCGTGCGCCTCGGTGGCCCTGCAATTCGAACGCGAAGGCCGGCACGGCGAGCAGCAATGTGGCAGCGGCCATCGCCACCCACCTCACGCCGGCGGGCCCAGCACGCACCGTCTTCACCGCTGTCCAGGACATTACAGATCCCTCTGGTCAGCCGGGCACCATGGCATGCCCGTTGTCTTCGGGCAGTGTAGCGGGACCGAGGGCCTGTCAGTGTCCCAGGATCTTGGACAGGAAGTCCTTGCTGCGCTCGTTCTGCGGGTTGTTGAAGAACTCGGTGGGTGTGTTCTGTTCCACGATCTGCCCCTGGTCCATGAAGATCACCCGATTGGCGACCGCCTTGGCAAATCCCATCTCGTGCGTCACGCACAGCATGGTGATGCCCTGGTCAGCCATCTCGACCATGACATCGAGCACTTCCTTGATCATCTCCGGATCCAGCGCCGAAGTAGGCTCGTCGAACAGCATGATCTTGGGCGTCAGGCACAAGGCGCGGGCGATCGCCACCCGCTGCTGCTGGCCGCCGGAGAGTTGCAGCGGGTACTTGTGCGCCTGCTCGGCGATACGCACCCGTTCGAGCTGGGCCATGGCCTTGGCCTCGGCCTCCTTCTTGGGCATCTTGCCGACCCACATCGGCGAGAGTGTCAGGTTCTCGAGCACCGTCAGGTGCGGAAACAGGTTGAACTGCTGGAACACCATGCCGACCTTCTTGCGCACGTCGTCGACGGCCTTGACGTCGTCGGTCAACTCGACGCCATCGACGACCAGCCGGCCTTCCTGGTGTTCCTCGAGCCGGTTGATGCAGCGGATCAAGGTCGACTTGCCGGAGCCGGACGGGCCGCAGATGACGATGCGCTCGCCCAGCGCCACCTGCAGGTCGATATCGCGCAACACATGGAAATTGTTGCCATACCATTTGTTGAGCTTGTCGAAGACGATGATGGGTACTGCCATGGGGAGCCTGTGGATTGGGAGGGTCTCGGGAACGGGCCTGTGCAACTGCGGCGCTCAGCGCATGCGCCCCTTGTTGGCCTGCTTCTCGACCCAGATGCTGTAACGCGACATGGAGAAGCAGAATGCGAAATAGATCAGCGCAATGAAGAGGTAACCTTCAATTTTGAACGGACGCCAGTTGGCGTCGGAGTTCAGCGCCAGCGACAACGCGCCGGTGAGTTCATACAGGCTGACGATGGTCACCAGCGAGGTATCCTTGAACAGGCTGATGAAGTTGTTCATGATGCTGGGCACGACCATGGCCAGTGCCTGTGGCAACACGATCTTGCGCTGAGTCTGCCAATAGGACAGGCCCAAGGTGGCGGCCGCCTCGATCTGCCCTTTCGGAATCGCCTGCAATCCACCGCGGATCACCTCGGCCATGTAGGCGGCGGCGAACAGCGTGATGCCGATGATGACGCGCACCAGCACGTCGATCGAGAAACCGACCGGCATGAACAGCGGGAACATGAACGAGGCCATGAATAACACCGAGATCAGCGGCACGCCGCGGACCAGTTCCACGTAAACGGTACACACGGTGCGGATGGCTGGCAAGTTCGATCGCCGGCCCAGCGCGACCACCATGGCGATCGGGAAAGCCAGCATCATCGACAGCGATGCGAGCAGGATGGTCAGTGGCAGTCCGCCCCAGCGGTCGGTCTCGACCTTTTCCAAGCCCAGCACGTTGCCGTACATCAGTGTGAAATAGATAACCAGCGCCGCCACCCAGGCCGGCAACACCCAGAGCTTCCAGAACGCGCGGGTGCAACTGCCCACCAGCATGAACAACAACAGCGAGGTCGCGACGACCGGTCGCCATTGTTCCTCGAACGGGTAGCGCCCGAGGACGATGATGCGGTACTTTTCGGCCACGACGCCCCAGCAGGCGCCGACCCCATCGACGCGGCAGGCTTCGTAGTCGGGTGCCCAGGCAGCCCGGAACACGGCCCAGCTGAGCACCTGGGGCAACATCCACAGCAGGACTGCGCCGACGAGCAGCGTCATGAGCGCCGTGGTCCAGTCGCCAAACAGGTTGATCCGGACCCAGGCGACCGGACCCTCGGTCGCGGTCGGTGCCTTGCGGGCGGCGATCGGCTGGAAGGTCTGCGCCGTGTTCTCGTTCATGGCCATGTCAACGCTCCTTGATCGCCGAGCGGGCGTTGTACCAGTTCATGAACAGCGAGGTCGCCAGTGAGGTGGTCAGGTAGACCAGCATCACGATGGCGATCGCCTCCACGGCGCGGCCAGTCTGGTTCAGCGAGGTGTTGGCAATCGACACCACGTCCGGATAACCGATGGCTACCGCCAACGACGAGTTCTTGGTCAGGTTCAGGTACTGGTTGGTCAAGGGCGGAATGATGACGCGCAGCGCCTGTGGCAGCGTGACCAGGCGCATCACGTGGCCAGGGTTGAGGCCCAGGGCCGCTGCAGCCTCGTTCTGACCATGGGCGACGGACTGGATGCCGGAGCGAACCACCTCGGCAACAAAGGCCGCGGTGTACAGGGTCAGTCCCAGCAACACGGCCAGGAACTCGGGCGTCAGCGCGCCACCGCCCTCGATCGAGAAGTCGCCCTTGGCCGGAAAATCGAAATCTGCCGGTGCGCCTGCGGCGGCCCATCCGAGCACGCCGGCGACGACGAAGATACCCACCGGGACCCAGAACATGCTGCGCAGCTGGCCGGTTTGCTCGAACTTGCGGTAGCCCCAGCGCCGGTAGGCAACGCCCAGAATCGCGCCGGCGACCAGGCCGAGCGCACCAAACAGGTGGCCTATCTCCCAGATCGGTTTCGGGAACACGAGTCCGCCCTTGGCCAGGAAGATGTGGCCGACCTGCAAGGCCTCGGTGACGAAGGGCAACGCGTCGGTCAGCAGCAAGTACCACATCAGCAGCTGCAGCAGGATAGGCACATTGCGAAACAGCTCGACGTAGCCGTAACACAAGCCTCGGACCAGCGCGTTGCGCGAAAAGCGGCCCACACCGATCAGGGTTCCGATCAGCGTGGTCAGGATGATGCCGAGAATGGCGACCCGCAAGGTGTTGAGCACGCCAACCAGGAAGGCGTTCCAGTAGGGACTGGACGAATCGAAGGGATACAGGCTCTCGCCGATATCGAAACCTGCGGGATCTCCGAGAAAATCGAAGCCGCTCTGGATGCCACGCACCTGCATGTTGTGCATGGTGTTGCTGGCCAGGAACCAGATCGCCAGCACGACGGCGCCGATGGCCAGCAACTGGTAGATGATGCCCCGAAATGCCTGGCTGCGCCAGGACCAGGCTGTTTTCTTGGGTGACGACGTGTTGCTCATGCTGTCCCATCTTCAGGCGCGGCGCACGGACAAAAAGAATGCTGCTGGAACACGGAACGTGTACCAGCAGCATTCATCGGACGACAAGGTATCAGGTCACCGCGCCGGGTAGGGGTACATCAGGCCGCCCTTGTTCCACAGGTTGTTCAAGCCGCGGGGCAGGTTCAGCGGTGTCTTGGGGCCGACGTTGCGCTCGAAGCTCTCGCCGTAGTTGCCGACAGCCTTGACGGCGCGCGCCAACCAGTCCTTATCCAGACCCAGCAACTTGCCGGTGTCCTCGTTGCCACCGCCGAGCAGGCGTTGCACGACCGGGTCCTGGCTGGTCGTCTTCAACTGGTCGACGTTGGCCTGCGTGATGCCGTATTCTTCGGCTTCCATCAGGCCGTAGACCACCCACTTGACGATCGCGAACCACTCGTCGTCACCCCGGCGCACCATTGGGCCCAGCGGTTCCTTGGAGATCAGCTCTGGAAGAATCACGTGGTCATTCGGGTTCTTGGCCTCTTTGCTGCGCACGGAGGACAGGCCCGAGGCATCGGTGGTGAAAGCCAGGCATCGGCCCGAGAAATAGGCGCCGGTTGCGGCTTCCGGCTTCTCGAAAACGACCGGCTTGAGGTTCAGGTTGTTGGCCTTGGAAAAGTCGGTCAGGTTCTTTTCGGTCGTGGTGCCGGATTGCACGCAGACCGTCTGGCCCTTGAGTTGCTTGGCACTCTTCATCTTGGTCTTGGTCGGCACCATGAAGCCCTGGCCGTCGAAGTAGGTGACGGCGGTCATGGTCAGGCCCAGCGATGCATCGCGGCTGAGCGTGAACGTGGTGTTGCGGGCCAGCACGTCGATCTCGCCGGACTGCAAGGCGGTGAAGCGCTGCTGCGCCGTCAGGGGAACATACTTGATTTTCTCCGGGTCACCCAGTGTTGCAGCGGCCAAGGCCTTGCAGGTATCGACGTCCAGTCCGGACCATTTGCCGGAGGAGTCGGCCTGCGAAAAACCGGCCAGGCCGGTGTTGACGCCGCAAACCAGTTGTCCGCGCGCCTTGATCGCGTCCAGTGTCTTGCCGGCATGTGCTGCGGGCGCCGCGAGCAACGCGCCAAAAGTCGCCATGGCGACTGCTGCGGTCTGTAGTTTCGTCAGTGTCATATTGCTTCCTTGAGTTCAAAATGGATGAACAGGCACCCGACCGGGCGTGGCCGGTTTGGGCGCGTATGTCCTGTGACCAACTGTATCGGCTCCTTGCTGCTGCCACATCGGGGTTTACTCGGACGCACCATGCACGATAGGCATGAGTCTATTCTGGTGCGAACACCGCCTCCGACGACCTAAGTTAGCAGGATTCATGCCGCAATCCAGATCTTCGAATGCCAGCGCCGTTGTGCCGGCATCCACGCGCAGCTTCGGATCCGCAGCGGCCGGGCCGTCCGAGCCCCGTCATTTCGGGTTCTGGCCCGCCCGCGTGCCCCACCGCATCACCCCACCAGCGACCTCCCTGTGGCACAACCTGGCCGTGAGCGCGCTGCGTTACCCCGACCGGTCAGCCATGGTGTTTTTTGGCACCGTCACGACCTACAAGCAACTGCTCGTGCAGGCCGAGCGGCTCGCGGCCTGCCTGCAATTGCTGGGCGTGGCCCGGGGCGACCGCGTATTGCTCGACATGCAGAACTGCCCGCAACTCGTCATCGCGCACTGGGCCATCCTGCGCGCCGACGCGGTGGTGGTTCCGGTCAACCCGATGAATCGGGCGCAGGAACTCAAGCACTGCATCGCCGATCCGGATGCCAAGGTGGCGATCACGACCGCCGATCTGGCTGCCGAACTGGCCGCAGCCAGTAACGGGCTGGACGCCCCGCTGCGCCTGACGCATCTGGTCGTGACCCATCTGTCGGATGCCTTCGATGAACAGGTGCAAGGCGACAACGCGCCGCCAGCGGCGTGGGTCCCCTGGCTGACCAGCCGGCATCCGCTGCCGCGGCTCGATGGCGGCGCGGTACTCGCATGGGATGCCGCGATGGCCACCCCGCAATCGCCGGCGCCGCTGCGCAATGGCCCGCGGGACCTGGCCGTATTGCCCTATACCAGCGGTACCACCGGGCTTCCCAAAGGCTGCATGCATCCGCATGCGAGCATCATGCACCAGGCCGTTGCCAATGGCCTGGTCAACGGCGCTTCGGCCGAGAACGTCGTGCTGGCGGCGGTGCCGATGTTCCATGCCACCGGCATGGTCGGCCTGATCCATGCCGGTGCCTCGGTCTGGCCGGCCGAGGTCGAGAGCCTGATGTTTCGCCACCCTGCCATCCAGAACGTCTGCGTGATCGCAACCCGCGATCCCGACCGCGGCGAGACCGTCAAGGCCATCGTCGTGTTGCGGCCCGCCGTCCGCGGCACGGTCCGCGAGCAGGACATCATCGGCTGGTGCCACGACAACATGGCGGTCTACAAGGCGCCGCGTGTCGTGCAGTTCGCCGATGCCTTGCCCCTGAGTGGCACCGGCAAGGTGCTGTGGCGGCAGTTGCAGGAGCAGGAAGGTATTTGACGCGCTGGCAGTGCCTGGTGTGCGCTTCGCTGGGCCTGGAACCATGGTCAAACACGCGGTGCAGCGTCGGCGTCCAGCGTCTCGTCGTAGGAGCGGCCGTGCCGCATGCGGCGGTACAGGGGCAGCGCCAGCAGGCCCGCCAGCACGAACAACACCACCGATGTGGCAATCCGCCAGCGCGAGTCCACGGTCAATCCGCTGCCGGCCAGCGCGAAGATCAGCGACTGCGGCAGATAACCGACGAAGCTGCCGGCGAAAAAGCGCAGCCGCGGGATGCTCGATACGCCGGCGATCAGGTTGGTGATCAGGTTGCTGCCCACGGGCAGCAGGCGGATCAACAGCGTCATCGAGAACGGGTCGCCGCCGATGAAGCCGTCGAAACGCCGGAGCTTTTCGGGGAACATGCGCCGCACCACGGCACGTCCGAACCAGCGCGCATAGTAGAAGGCCAGGAGGCAGCCGCCGAGCGCGGCCACGGCTGCGACGACCGCGCCGCTGACCGCGCCAAAGACATAACCGCCAAAGAAGGCGACGATCTGGCGCGGCAACCCGATCGCCGTGATCAACGCCCCGGCGGCGAGAAAAACGCCGAAGCCCTGATATCCGTGGCCGCGCACATTGGTGTTGATCCAGTCGCGGTCGAACAGATGATCCAGGCCGGCGTTCTTGACCAGCAGACCCAACGCGATCAGGGAAAGAATCAGGAAGATGCCGCGCAACCAGACGGGCAGGTGGGGCTTTCTCATGGTGGGGATGTCGCGGGTTGGCGCGGCGCGCGTGGGCCCGGGCAGCCGCCGATTGTGCCCGAAGCGGTGATCGCCCGGTGGGGCAGCCAGACCCGGGCACCGGACATGCGGTGCCCGCATACGGATTGCGCGCGGCCGCTCGAGAATCAGATGTAGCCGGGCACGGGCTTGACGTGGCGCATGTGCAGCGACAGGCCCAGCGCCGCCATATGGTTGGTGTTGCGGCCCAGGATGGTCTGCGACAGGGGCAGGAATTGCGCCTCTTCGAATTGCGCGTGCGCGTGGTACTGCGCGACCAGTTGCTGCACCGCGACGGTGTCGAGTTCGGTGTCGTTGCCTTTGGCGATCTGCTTGAGCTGGGGCTTGATGCGCGACCACCAGGCCTCGATCTGCCGGTGCTCCGTGGTCAGCCGCTCGACCATGGTCTTGACGTGCGCCTGCTCCTGCCCCTTGGTCGCGCTCTGCATGACGGCGGGAAACAGATCGCGCTCCTCTTCGCCGTGGTGCTCCAGGATGACCGCGTCGAAGAACGCCAGCATGTCCGCCGCCACCTTGCGCGCGCGCCGCGCCGGCTCCATCAGCGCCGGCAATTCGCCGAGCGCCTCGAGGTGGCCGATGATGCCGACGTGGCATTGCGAGAAGTTCGCGATCGGTGCATCCTGGGCAGTGGGCATGGCGTCATCGGTCATGGTGCATCTCCTCACACCGAGGTGGTGTTCGCGGGCCATTGTGTCTGGCATGGCTGCGGCCGGTATTGATGCCGGTCAAGAAGCGCGAGGCCCAAGCCGGGGTTGGGCAGGTATTCGCCGCCGGTTCACTGGACCAACGGTGTGTCCGCGGCTTCCAGGTCCACACCCACGATGCGGGCGTTGCCAGCCAGCAACTGCAGATACTGGCGCAGCGCGGTGACGAAACTGTGCTGTCGCAATGCCATGGCAACCGCGCCGCGCACGGCGGAGAAGGGCTGCTCCCTGCCCGGCTCGCGTGCCAGGATCTCGACCACATGCAGGCCGAAGCGGCTGTGCACCAGGCGCGGCAATACGCCGACCTGGGCCTGTGCGAACAGTTCGCGCGCCAGTTCGGGTGCCACTTCGTCCCGCGTGAGCCAGCCGAGGTCGCCGCCGTCGGCGCCGCTGGGGCAGTTGGAGAACTCGCGTGCCGCGCGGGCAAAGCCGCCGCTGCCACTGCCGCTACCGTCGTGGCAGCGTACGTCAAGCAGGCAGGCTTCGGCACGGTCGCGCAGCTTCACGACGTCCATGCCCTGCGTGAGCGCAAACAGGATGTGGCGCGCATGCACCTTCTCGCCGGTACGATATCGGGCTTCATGGGCCTGGTAGTGGCGTTCGCAGGCCTGCTGCGTGGGTTCGGGCACCACGACCTGTTGGGCGATCAAGGCGTCGATCGCGTCGCTGGCAACTTCGCTCACGATGCCGTCGGCGCCGACCGCGTCGTCCTGCGACAGCAGGCCGGTGGCTTGCGCTTCCTGGCGCAGCAGCTCGGTGCAGGCGCGCTGGCGCAGATCCTCGGCGCTGAGCGATGCTCCAGGGGCATGCAGGGCGATGCCGTTGATCGAGGCGACCGGCCCATCGGCGGATGCCGCCGGCCGAGGTGTGGTGGATGTCTGGTCGGTCATCATGGTGGTCTTTCGGTTCAGACGCCGGCGCCGGGCTGGCGTGGCTGGTTGTGATCCGCAGGCAGATTCAGGCGGCGGCTGCGCACCACCTGGTGCGGCCGGAACAGGAAGGTCACGGTGGCAAATCCGCTCCACACATGGACCAGCCGGCTGAACGGGAACAGCAGGAAGATCGTCATGCCAAACACGATATGGAACAGGTAAGGCCACGCCAGGGCGCTCAGCGCAGTAGCATCCACTGGCCGCAGCGTGACGATGCGTTGCGCCCAGTCGGCCAGTATCAGCATCACGCTTCCGTCGGCGTGCTGATACGAATAGGGCAGGGTGATCATCCCCACTACGAGCTGCACCCAGAGGATCACCAGGATGGCGATGTCGGTGCGGTGGCTGGTGAGCCGGATGCGCGGATCGAATATGCGCCGATACAGCAGCAGCGACAGACCGACAAAACATACCAGCCCCGCCACGCCACCCGCCACCACGGCCAGCATCTGCTTGGTGGCCGCACTCATGAAGACGCCATACACGGCGTGCGGCGTGAACAAACCGACCAGGTGGCCGAAGAACAGGAACAGGATGCCGAAGTGGAACAGGTTGCTGCCCCAGCGCAGGGTTCCGGCGCG
>ENA-ORBV01002535-ORBV01002535.1-microbial-mat-metagenome-genome-assembly--contig:-NODE-2535-length-38318-cov-5.252321_pt1 | contig 38318 bp, 29 predicted proteins | sample MGYA00237777_ERZ505514 | MGnify/ENA primary metagenome ERZ505514 (study PRJEB26160, sample SAMN06269048) | microbial mat metagenome | isolation source: Oligotrophic lake microbial mat | place... | reverse complement strand
TGGGCTCGGAGATGTGTATAAGAGACAGATATCACAACGCTGGCGCTGGCGGCAGCCAAGGTTTGGTCAGTTCGTCCAGCGGCTTTGGGGCCGCCCGGCAGAATGCCACCAGTCTCTATACCGGCAGCTTGTATCAAACCCTGCCGGAAACGACGAGCGGTATCTGGGATGTGCGCAGTGGGTTTCCTGGTGGCAACGGGGTTTACGGCCGTGGTCTTCAGGTCGAAAATACGATCAATGGCAGCGGCATCCTGGGTCAGACCCAGCTCAATGCGATCTTCTCCGCAGTCGAAATCGAAGCTGACGCGCAAATCGTCCAACATCCGGCGATCACCTGTTTCAATAATCAGCGCGCCCACGCCTCGTTCATGAACCAGTACGCCTACATCGCCGACTACGAGGTCGTGAGCAGCAATCTCGACCCGGTGATCGAGGTGCTCACCATCGGCGCCAGCCTCGATATCAAGCCCTACATCAGCGCCGATCGGAAGTTCGTCACCATGGAATTCCGTCCGGTTCTCGCCGACGTGCAGTTCTTCACCGAGCTGATCAGCGCCCCGCGCATCGTCTCCTCGGGCGACAATAACGGTGGCGGTGTGATCGGATTCTTCGCCTACCCGATCGAGTTGCCAAACATCCTGATGCGCGAAGTCAGCACCACGGTGGTGATCCCTGATCGCGGCACGTTGCTGGTCGGTGGCTTCGGGGCGTACACCGACGAATCGTCGAGCGCCAAGGTCCCCTTTCTCGGCCACATTCCCTATCTCGGACGGTTGTTCGGCACGCGCGGGCGCTATTCGCAGCGCAGCAGACTCTACCTGCTGGCCACCGTCGATATCATCAATTACCAGGAAGCAGAGGAGCACCTGTGACCATGAGCACCAACCCGGCCCAACGGTCGCCTGACCGTCGGATCCCCCTCAGCGCGGCGCTGATCGCCCTCTGCGGGCTGGCTGGCGGCCTGTCGACCGGCCATGCGGCCGAGGGCGGCGGGCCGACCCCGGCACCAGCCGTCGCTGCCGCGCCGGCCGTCGGTGCCGAGGCCGCGCTGCGCCAGTACGCGCAGGATGCCGATGTGCATCGCCAGGGGCGCGAAGTCGCCGGCGACTACCACTTCCAGATGGGCCAGAAGGCGATCCAGGACAACCGGCTCGATGACGCGGTGCGCCACCTGACCAGCGCCGTCGACTACATGCCGGGCACGAAGGACTATCGCGACGCCCTGGCTACCGCGCAGGCGCTCTCTGGCCAGAGCCGCGATGCGCGCAGCGTCTACATCAATCAGCTCTCTGACCAGCACGCGGTCGAGCAGCAGCAACTGTGGGCCGAGGCCCAGGAGCGGCTCGAGCACGGGCGGAAGTCGCTCGAATCCGGCGATTTCCACGAGGCCGAGCGGTCCTTCCAGCTCGCCCACATCCGACTCGAAAGCCTGCCCTACGCCGATGAGCGCAAAGAGCCGGAGCAGCGCCGCCTTGAGGGGCTCATCTCCGAAACCCGCCAGCGCCGGGCCCGCGCCGAGCTGCAGGAAGCGACTCAGCGCAACCAGACCGCCGAGGGGCGCCAGCGCGATCTGCGCGACGCGTCGCTCAAGATCGAACGCGACCGCATCGATGCCATGTACGGGCGTGCGTTGAAGGCGCGCGAGCGTCGCGACTACGATGACGCCATCCTGCTCTGCGAACAGATTCTCAAGGTCAATCGCGCTGAGGATCGTGCCCACGATCTGCTGACCAAGTGCCGCCGCGAGCGCCATGTCTATCTGCGCCAGGTCACCGCCGACCGCTGGGACGAAGAGCACAAGCTGGTGTCCGAGCAGATCCGCACGGCGATGCTGCCCCAGCTCGAACTGCTGACCTACTCGCATGACTGGCACGAGATCGATGCGCGCCGCACCGCGCCCAAGCATGGCCTGTCCCAGGCCGAGAACGAACCCTGGCGCCAGCAGATCGCAACCCAGCTCGACCAGGAGATCACCCTCGACTTCCAGGATACCGACCTGGTCGACGTGATCGCCTTCCTGCAGAAGATCACCAACGTCAACTTCGTGATCGACCCGGCAGTGATTGCTGGCGGCACCGTCTCGCCGGTGACCCTGCGCGTCGAGGCGATGAAGCTGCGCTACGTGCTCGATTACGTCATGCGCTTGACTGCGCTCAACTACGCGATGCGCGACCAGGCCATCTACATCTCCAATGCCCAGGGTTTGCGCGGCGATGTGTACATGAAGCTGTACGACATCCGAGACCTGCTCCAGGGCATGACCCAGTTCCCCGGTCCGGACCTCGACATTCCCGAGCCGGGCGGCACCGGATCGCGCCTGCTGGCGCCGATCGCCGACACAGCGCCGCCCGAGGTGGCGACGTTCACCGATATCATCCAGCGCGTGGTCGCGCCGACCACGTGGGCGGCCGACAGCGGCGCGTCGATCGGCGATTACCAGGGCTCTATGGTCATCACCCAAAGCGCCGACGTGCACAAGCAGGTCGACGAACTGATCCGCCAGCTGCGCAACCAGCGCGGCACCCAGATCCACGTCAAGGTCAAATTCCTGACCGTCGAGAACAGCCTGCTCGAGGAAATCGGCGTCAACTGGAACAACTACAATCTGGCCAACGGCACTCCGCCGGGCGTCGTTCCGGGGACCAACCTAGGCGCTTTCAACCAGAACGGCAGTGTCACCGCCGCCGGCGTGCTCAATAACGAGCTCCAGGACTATACCTCGTCCAGCACCCTCTCCCGACCGGGGCCCACCGAGGGCCTATTGCTGCAGACCGAACAGTTCCACCTGCTTAATGGCCTCTACGCCTCGGCGGTGCTGCAGGCGGTCGAGAAGGATCGGCGCGGCAACGTCACTTTCGAACCCGACGTGACGTTGTTCAACGGCCAGCAGGCCCACCTCGTCCACATGAACCAGCAGTCGTACATCGCCGACTACGACGTGGTCCAGGGCCAGTACGATCCGATCATCTCGATCCTGTCGTACGGCACCGTTCTCGACGTCCAGGCGGTCGCCTCGGCCGACAAGAAGTACATCACGATGACCCTGCGCCCGACCAACGCGCAGGTGGCGCAGTGGCGTCGCTTCGGCCCGCCGGTCGTCGACGGCAGCTTCCCCGGCGGCCAGGTCGTCCAGACCTCGAACGCTGGCGTCGCTGGCGTGAATCCGCTGCTCATCCCCCAACTGCGCTACCAGTCTGTGCGCACGTCAGTGACCATCCCCGATGGCGGGTCGCTGATGATCGCCGGTATGACCAACGGCGACAGCCGGCGGGCCCACTCAGGCGTGCCGTTCCTCAGCCACATCCCGTTCCTCGGTCGTCTGTTCAGCCGCAATGGCCGCTCCGAGACCGAGCTCAAGACGTTGGTGATGGTTTCGGCCGATGTGATCCTGTTCGACGAGATCGAGAAGTCGCTCTGAGATCGATGGCTGGAGATCGGGCCCCAGCCCCGGCCGACGCCGGGGCTGGCCGCCTGCGGCGGCCTCTCCGTGCTGCGCACGTCGGGGCCCTGTTTGTACGGGGGGACCTCACGGTCCCCCCGCTTCGTTCCGGCGCTACGCGCCTGCACTCCCCCCTCGTGGCATTCATGGTCAACACTGGGCGCGCCAGGGCGCGCTTGGACGCGCAGAAGGCGCCTGGGATCGCCGATTTGCAATCGGCATGAAACCGCGCAGGCGTCAGCCTGCCGCAACCTGATCCAGATCCATTCCAACGATCCGACTGGCCGCCCACCCGGCTGCTCCTACCATCCCGCCTCGCCGAATGGGGAGGTGGCCATGACCGAGCAGCCCGTGCATCCGACCGAGTCCGCTGACCAGTACCGAGCCGCGCGCTTGGCCAAGGCGGCGAAGCTGCGCGAGCTTGGCGTCGATCCCTTCGGCCAGACGTTTGTGCCCACCCACTCGGTGGCCCAGGCGCGCGCGCTGTGCCCCGCTTTCGTCGAGGGCGTCGACCAGGCCAAGGGCGAGCGGGTCGTCCTCGCCGGTCGCGTGGGCAACCTGCGCAATACCGGCAAGCTGCTCTTCGCCACGCTCTTCGACCGCTCGCGCGCCGATCTCTACCACCAGCAGCAGTTGGCGGGCGAGAGCGAGTTGGAGGGGGCAGAACGCAAGAAGGCGCGCGGCATCCAGCTGTTCTGCGACTTCAAAGTGCTCGGCGAGCAGTGGCAGCTTCTCGACCAGATCGACCTCGCCGACTGGATCGGCGTCGCCGGACCGGTCGGGCGCTCCAAGCGCGGCGAGATCAGCGTCTTCGTCGACCAGCTGACCGTGCTCGGCAAGGCGATGCTGCCGCCGCCGCACCAGGCCGGCGCGTCGTCGGGCGAACTGTCGCCCGAGACCCGCGCGCGGCAGCGCTACCTCGACCTGCTCATGTCGGACAGCAGCCTGCATACCTACACGCTGCGCAGCCGGCTGGTGTCCGCGGTCCGGCGCTTCTTCACCGACCGCGACTTTCTCGAGGTCGAGACGCCGATCCTGCAGACGCTGCCCGGCGGCGCCGCGGCGCGCCCGTTCGTCACCCACCACAACGCCCTCGACCTCGACCTCTACCTGCGCATCGCGCCTGAATTGTACCTCAAGCGCCTGCTGGTCGGCGGCATGGAGCGCGTCTTCGAGATCGGGCGCAACTTCCGCAACGAAGGCATCTCGCTGCGGCACAATCCCGAGTTCACCATGATCGAATGGTACCAGGCCTATGCCGACCATCGCGCGATGATGGACCTCACCGAGGAGCTGTTCCGCCACCTCTGCGACCACGTGCTGGGCACGCGCACCATCCGCTTCGGCGATCTCACCATCGACCTCGGCAAGCCGTGGCGCCGCTTCACCTACCACCAGGCGATGCGCGAGCTGGGCGGCATCGCCTACGACGACGAGGCCGCGGTTCGCACCAAGGCGCGCGACCTGGGCATCCACCTCGACAACTACCCGACCTATGACCGCCTCGCCAACGCGGTGTGGGAAGCCATCGTCGAGCCGCACCTGATCGAGCCGACCTTCATCACCGAGCAACCGACCTGGCTCACCCCGCTCTGCAAAGCGCACCCCGAGGACCCCGCCAAGACGCTGCGCTTCGAGGCCTTCATCGCGCGCATGGAGGTTGGCAACGCCTACACCGAGCTGAACGATCCCGAGTTGCAGCGCGCGCGCTTCCGCGAGCAGCTCGCCGAAGCCGCAGCCGCCGAGGATGACGAGGCCGGGATCGTCGCCGGCACCATCGACGAGGATTACTGCACCGCCCTCGACCATGGCCTGCCTGCCTGCGGCGGCCAGGGGATCGGCATCGACCGCCTGGTCATGCTTTTGAGCGGCTCGACCAGCATCCGCGATGTGATCCTGTTCCCGACCCTCAAGCCCGTTCAGGTGGGCCAGGGCCCCACCTGAACAGCCGTCGCGGCAGGCTGAGGGACTTCGCGTGGCCCCACGCGAAAGCCGTCGCGGCAGGCTGAGGGACTTCGCGTGGCCCCACGCGAAAGCCGTCGCGGCAGGCTGAGGGCGCAGGCGCACCGCGCCGAGCATCAGCCGAGAGCGACCGTGGTCAGTCGGGTGCAGGTCCGATCGCGCAGCCCTCCTGCCACGCGGGGCGAAGTCACGCACCCAAAAACGCGCCACCCACTATTTGCAACCGTTGAATAGAACCAGATCTCTCCAGCGCCCAGCCAGTGACACAGCCCCACCGCGTGGGCCCGCGGGCGTTCTCCGCCACGTTGCGATCGAGCCCCCCATTCCCTACGTTGGTAGAGTCCGGCCCTATCCATCCCGTGGCCGTTGTCATATCCACCGCCTACCCAATCGGAGGCATGTATGTCGAGTTCCCGAACCCGCGCTCAGCAGGGCTTCACCCTGATCGAGTTGCTCGTCGTCATTTCGATCATCGCCATTCTCGCCGGCTTGCTGCTGCCCGCAGTGACCCTGGTCAAGAACAAGGCCAATCAGACCGCCAACGGAAATAATCAGAAACAAATCGTCACGGCGATGGTCGCCTATCAGGGTGATTATGATGGCTCATTGCCGCTCGCATTTGGAACCAATGCCTTGGCTGCGGCGCCTACTACGGTTCAGGCATTCGTAAATGCTCAACTGACGGCATACAACAGCATGGAAGTCTGCGCAGCGATCACTCAGTTGCCCAACGCGATTTTCAAGGCCAAGGGACAGACTGAAACGGGTGTCGGCGGCTCGCCTAGCATTCCTAAGGTTCCCAAGGCACCGATCGATCTGACGAGTGGTTGGTCTGCTGCCAGCGGCGGTACCGGCCACATCGCTTGGGCCTACGATTGGTGCGTTCCCGGAGAGGTGGCATCCTATCGCATCATTATGGCGGATCGCAATAATTGGCACAAGAAGAAGGTCGTCGCAGTGGCGGTCGACTCCAGCCTGCGATTGCTGAATGCGGTCGTTGGGGTGGGCGAGACGGCGAACATGGCTGCCGCACTCCCCCCCGTGAACCATCCCTCAGGCCTGACGGTTAACCAGGATTCAGTCGGCTGCGGTACTGACGGCGCGACCGACCCTATCACGGCGGATGGCATCTACACCTCAGTTGGTGACGGTGGTGCCGCCGCAACTGCCGGCAATAACAATGGCAGCACGCTACTTGATAATCGCCGTGCCTGGGTCAAGTAGCCAACTGCGATAAGTCCCTTGTTTCCAGGACCCTGGCGTAGGCCAGGGTCCTGGGATACGGCCCCTGGTGCTCCCAGGGGCCGTTTGCTTGTCGCTATAATGAGCGCACAGTCCATTTTGGATGGTAAGTAGAAACATTGGGATAGGTACCATGGCCATGCGTAGGGGCTTCACCCTCATCGAATTGCTCATCGTCATCGCGATCATCGCGGTGCTTGCTGCCTTGTTCGTCCCGGCGGTGACGCTGTTGAAAAATAAGGCCAACCAGTCGGCCGATGGATCCGCCCAACGGGGCATTGTTTCCGCCATGGTCGCCTATCAGGGCGATAACGAGAGCGCGTGGCCGCTTGCGCATGGTGGGGTTACCCTCAGTGCTGCGGTTTCTCCCGCGAATGCCAAGATCGTCGCCTATGCCAGCCTCGAGACCCTGGCAGCAGCGACACAGTTGCCGAACCAGATATTCAAGGCCAAGGGCCAGATGGTGCCTGGGCCGAACGGTGTGCCGCTCCTGTCGACCAACGCTGGCTTTGCCGGCAGTTCCTGGTCATCGCGTGTCGCGGGGACGGGCGAGATCGCCTGGGCCTACGATTGGGCTGCAAAGGTGGACGCGACCGCCAACCGCATCATTTTTGCCGATCGCAGGAATTGGCACAAAAGCAAAGTCGTCTCAATCGGCGCGGATACCAGCATCCGTGTCCTCGTCGGAGTGTCTGGTGCTGGAGACACCCTCGGGCTCGCAACAGCGGCCGTCGAGACGCTTATCGGGGGCACCCGCAATCCCGACGCTGAAAATGCGGGCGAGACCGGCGAATTCACCGTGGCTGGACCAGATGGCATCTACACCCGAGCCGGCGACGGGACGGTAGACAACGCCACCGCGGTCGATGGGAATGATACGATCAATAATGGAAACAGTCGTCGGGCCTGGGTCAAATAGCGACCAGCGGATTCGCCAAACAGCGATCCGCCTGCCCATAGTGGGTTGGGGCGCCATTCGACTCACACGATCCATCCATCCCGCTCATCGCCATGCGCAGTTCTTCCGGATTCGGCGCCGCCTTCAGCGCTGTCCTTCAGCGCCGCGTCCATGGTGAGCTTCTTCTCGCGGTAGAGCCTGATCAGCGCCTTGGTGAAGTTCTCGCCGCCGTTCTCGGTGTCGCGCGCCAGCGCTTCGGCGATCTTGGCGGCCTCGCCCTCGAGTAGCAGCTTCGTGATGATTGGGGTCCTGAACAGGATCTCGACCGCCCGCACGCGCGGCACCCGTCAACGAACCCACCTCAAGTGACGAGGAACCGGATGCGGCCGATGGTCTGCGCGGCTCCCGACGTGTGGATGGTGCCGAACACCAAGTGGCCCAACCTCGTCGCAACGCCCCTCCAGCGCAGCGGTGCTCCACGTTGACGAACCCCGTGTGCGTCGACACAGTCCGCGCACCTCAGCCACGCATTGCCAAGGGGTTTCCATGGGCGAACTCATTTCATTCGCAATCACCATCCTTCTTATCGTCTCGATGTGGAAGGTCTTCGTGAAAGCCGGTCACCCGGGGTGGGCATCGATCATACCGATTTACAATATCATCATCGTGCTGCGCATCGCGCAGCGCCAGTGGTGGTGGATCTTGCTGATGCTCATCCCGCTGGTGAACTTCGTGATCGTCATCATCGTCATGATCGACATCGCCAAGGCGTTCGGTCAAAGCACCTTGTTTGGCGTCGGTCTCTTCTTCCTCGGTTTCATCTTCTTCCCGATCCTAGCGTTTGGCGACGCGCAGTACGTTGGTAAGCGCATCGAGGCGGCCTGAGCGTCGACGGCGATGAGCGGCGATGCGGATAATCCCTTCCATCCACCAGATCCCACGCCCGAGCGCCCGCCGAGTCAGGTGCCTGGCTGGCTGGCGCTGGGTTTCGGCGTGGTGAGTCTGGCTGCGTATACGGTCGGACCAGGCGGCACGGCCGAGAAGCAGATGCAGAGCGTCATCAGTGCCGTCATGTATTATCTGCCGGCCGGTATCGCTGCGATCGTTCTCGGCTCATGGAAGCTGAAGCAGGGCAGGCAGCGCCCGCACGGGATGATCGCCATCGGGTGCGGCGTGCTCGGCTTGATCGGCCTCGGCATCGCTGCCCTGCGCTTTGCCACGTGATCTCACCGACGGCAACCGCAGATGGGCCGCTATCGCCGGATGTGGGGTCGCTTCGCCTTGGCCACCGGCACCGCTGCCGGCAGTCCCTTGATCCGCGCCGTCGCCGGCTCGGTGGTCGCCGCGTGGCCCCAGCCGCTGGCGCTCGTTCCGCCGACGGTGTCGATGACCAGGTTGTCGTCGCCGGTCGGGCTGACGCCGCCGGGAAGGTGGTCGAGGCCCAACGCGTGGCGCAGTTTCCAGGCGATGATGTGGTCAGCGACCGACGAGTCGCCGCTCAGGCCGAGGCCACCGAGCCGGGCTCCCTCGGCGGCGTAGAGGGCGAGTCCATCGCCGAAGACGTTCACGCCGCCGATCCATTTGCCGACGAGAGGGCCCTTAGCGGTGCCGATGTTCTCGGCCTTACCAGCATACGCCGCGGTGGCGTCGACGGGATTGCTGTGCTGCAGACCGAACAAACTGCCACCGGGCTGTACGGCGAAATAGAGCCGGCCGGTCGACAACGCCAGCTTGGGCAGGCTGAAGGCGTTGGCGGTGAAGGCCTTCTGCGCCGAGATGACCCGACTTCCCGGCCATTGGTCGCCACAGCCCTCGCCGCTGAACGTCACCACGCGCATTGTGCCGTCGCGGCCGTCGCGGCCGACGAGGGTCGCCCACATGTGCAGACCGAAGTCGCCGTTCGGCTGGGTGACGATGGCGCGCAACTCTTTCTGCACGGTGGCGGCATCGGGCAGGTCCGCGGCGACGGCGCTGCTGGAGATGAGGCCGAGGGCGAGCAGGAGGAAGTGAGGCATGCCGGTCTCCGGAGGTCGAGTGCTGCGGCACCGTGCCGGCCCAGGTGGCCCGTGCGTGTGACGTTGGACATAGCCGGCGAAGCCGGCCATACGCGAGTGCGCCCGTCGTGCGCAGTTGGTGGCTCCCGGGAACGCCACTCTCCTGAGTGGGCTGCGGGTCGGTACGGTCCACCATTCGAGCCACTCTGGAGGGTGGCGTTCCCTGGGGAGGGTTGTTGCGGTGACGGTGGTTGGACATGGTCGGCTTGCGCCCTCCCTCGAAGCCAGAGAATGACGCTCGTCTGCCACGTTTTTCCGGTGATTTTAGCCAAAAAAGCGAACTACAGATAAGCAGCACGCGCCTTCCGCGCGGGCCATGTCCAACACTCGTTGCTTCAACCCGCGGCCCATCGCAGGCCAGTGGGGCGGGCGGTCGTCGCGCGGGCTGCGGCTTGCAGCAACGCTATGCATTTGTGCTCAGGCGAGGGGATCGGCGGGCTGATCGCCGGCCGGGAACTCGACCAGCGCCGCCGGCAACGTGACGCGGAAAACGCTGCCTTGTCCCAGTTCGGATTCGACCCAGATCCGACCGCCCAGCTGATCGACGATCTTCTTGCAGATGGCCAGGCCGATGCCGGTTCCGGCGTACTGCTCGCGCCCGTGCAGACGCTGGAAGACCTCGAAGATGCGCTGGTGGTAGGCGGGTTCGATGCCGATCCCGTTGTCGGCGACATCGATCGTGCATCCGGCATCGGCGTCGGTGGTCGCGGTGATGGTGATCTCGGGCGGGCGCTCGGAACGGTACTTGAGGGCATTACCGACCAGGTTCTGGAGCAGCTGACCGAGCCGGGTGCGGTCGACCCGCAGGGCGGGGAGGCGGCCGGTGGTGATCGTGGCGCGTTCGGCGGCGATGCTGGCGCGCAGATCGGCGATCACCGCCGCCATCACCGCATTGGCATCGACCGGTTCCGCCGTGTCGCGCGCCACCGGCCGGGCGTAGGCGAGCAGATCCTCGATCAGGCGCTGCATGCGCGCGGCGCTGTCGCGGGCGTAGCCGACATACCCCTGCGCCTTGCCGTCGAGCGTGCCGCCGTAGCGCCGCTCGAGCAGGTCCAGATACATCGTCACCATGCGCAGCGGTTCTTTGAGGTCGTGCGACGAGACGTAGGCGAACTGCTCAAGCTCGGCGTTTGAGCGCGCGAGTTCGCCCGCCGTGCGTTCGGCCTGATCGCGAGCGGTCCGCGCCTCTTGCAGCAGCAAGGCGCGGTCCATGGCCAGGGCGGCACGGCGCGCCAATTCGCGCGCCAGTTCCGCGTCGCCCGCGTCGTGGATCTGCCGCGACTCGTCGCAGGCCAGCCACAGCCTGGCCCGCCACTCATCGCGGGCCAGGATTCCAACGCCGATCGCCGAGGCGATGCCGGCGATGGGTCTGGCCAGCGGCCGGCCGAGCTGCCCAGGCGTCACCGCCAGCGCCAGCATCGGCACGGCGGCACGCACCCGCGGCTCGTCGCTGGCGTGGCGATGATGGACGAAGACCGCCTCGCCATCGATCTCGAGCGCGGCCCAATCACCGAGTACGGGGACGCAGCATTCGGCGAGCACGCGCCCCACCGCCTGCGGATCGAGGGTGCGCGCCATGGTCACCGTGGCCTCGGCGAGGAGGTGGTCGCGCTGGGCGGTTCGCGTCCGTTCGGTGGTATCCAGGATGAGGACGACGAAGCCATTGACCCGCTCATCGCGGTCCCGGTCCGGGATGTACGAGATCTGCACCCAGCGTTCGCTGCCGTCGGGGCGGACGAATGACCGATCGAAGGTGACCGTTTCCCCGGCGAAGGCGCGGGCGACGTACGGCGCGACCGACGCCCAATGCTGCTCGCCCAGCACCTCGCGCATGTCCGCGTTGAGGACGCCGCCCGCGGGACGCTGGTGCCACCCGGGGTAGCTGCGATTCAGGAAGCGAAACCGGCAATCGCGATCGACATAGGCGATCGGCGACGGCAAGGCATCGGTGATCAGCGTCAGCAGGCGCTCGCGCGAGCGCACGCCATCTTCGGCCCGCCGGCGCTCGGTGACGTCCTCGGCGATGCCCGCCACGTGCACGGCGCGGCCATCGACCATCACGGGATAGCAGCGATCCCAGACCCAGCGTTCGGCGCCGTCTGGGCGAACCACCCGGTACTCCTCGACGGTCGCCTCGCCGGCGTTCTGCCGCGCGAGCGCGGCTTCGACCCGCGGGCGATCATCCGCATGCACCGCCTGCAGGAAGGACAGCGGATCCGCGTGCAGGCTGTCCGTGCTGCGGCCCCAGATCTCAGCGTAGGCTGGACTCACGTAGACGAGGTCCCTCCCGTCGAGTCCACGGATGTAGAACACCTCGCGGATGGTCTCGGCGAGTTGGCGGAAACGCGCCTCTGAGGCGCGCAGGCTGGTCTCGGCGCGCTTGGCTTCGGTGATGTCGCGCAGGTAGCCGCAGAACAGGACGCGGCCATCGACCATCGTCGGTACGATCGACAGCTCGACGGGAAACTCGGTGCCGTCGTGGCGAACCGCCGACAGTTCCAGGCGCTTGCGCAGCGCCGGGCCTTCGTCGCTGGCGAGGTAGCGCGCCATGCCGACGCGGTGCCGCTCGCGGTAGCGTGGGGGGATGATCAGGTCCGGCAGCACTTGCCCGATCGCCGCGCTGGCGCTCCAGCCGAAGATCGCCTCGGCCTGCGGGTTCCAGTCGACGATACGGTCGCTGGCATCGATGGTGACCACGGCGTCGAGGGCCGAGTCGACGATGGCTCGGGTATGGGCGATGCGTTCGCGCAGCGCGCGCTCGGTGGCGTCCTGTTCGCTGACGTCGCGGCAGATCAGCACCGCGCCAGCGCGCGATCCGTCGCCGCGGGTGAGGGGCGTGGCGGTACCGACCAGCACGCGGCGGCTGCCATCCGGTCGGCACACCACCCAACGCGCGTTATCGACGGTTTCGCCCTGCAGCGCTCGCCAAAGCGGCACCTCGTGACGACCCAGCGTTCGGCCGTCGAGATCCTCGAGGCCGAAGGTGGCGACCCAGTCGGGCGAGGCGATCTGGCGGAAGGCGACCCCGTGCATGCGTTCGGCCGCCGGGTTGAAGAGGCGGATCACGCCGGCCTCGTCGGCCATGACGATGCCCTCGGCGCTGTGCTCGACCACCAGGCGGAGGCGGTCTTCGCTCTGCGCCAGGCGTTGATCGACCAGGCGGAAGGCGGTGATGTCGCGACTGGTGCCCCAGGCGCCGTGAACCAGGCCGTCGGCGACCTCGCCGAACAGGCTGTTGAGGAACCAGCGCGGCGCTCCGTTGACGTCACGTTCCACGGACTCGGCATCGATTAGCCGGTAGCCGGCGCCAACGGCCGCGGCGAGAAAGGCGTGGTTGCGCGCGTTATCGGGCAGCAGCAGGTTGGCCAGCGGCATGCCGATGAGGTCATCGGCACTGGCCAAGCCGTACATCGTCGCCATCGCGGGATTGGCCTGCGTGATCAGGCCATGCCGGAAGAACCAGGCGACCTGTTCTTCGACCGGCAGGGTCGTCGCGCACGGCTCGGCGAGTTCGACGCGCCACACCGCCTCGTTGGCATGATCGACCAGCCAACGGAAGTGATCGTCGCGGCGTCGCGCGGTGAGTTCGAGCAGCAGTCGGCAGCGTCGCTCCAGCAAGGCGGATTCGCGCGGCCAGGCGAGGTGCTCGATGACGCCGGCTATGGGTAGTTCGGGGACCTCGCCACCATCGCTGATCGCCAGGATCGCGGTCTCGGCGGTGATGGCATGCGAGCGGAGGTCGCCGATGCGCGCCACGAGGTCGCGGCATCCGTACAGCACCACCAAGTCGGGTGCGCTCCGCACCTCGCTCACCACTGACCCCAATGGCAGCAGACCCGCGCTGAGCGCCGGCGGTGGTTGAGCGTCGCCGCTGAGAAGGATGATGAGGGTTCGCACCGAACGAATGACATCGGATGATCCACGGCCGCCAAGCCTTACCGGAGTGGGTTCTACGTGGGGCGGCGGAACGGGCGGCATCCCAGGCATCAGAATCCGGGGCAGAAATTACTAGGGCGACTTCATGGAGACATGGTTGGGTGTTGTCAGCAATCACCGGATCGACATCGTCCGCGGACCATGCGTTTCGCCGCCTTCACACTTATCGAACTGGTCCTGGTCGTCGCCGTCTGCGCGGCGCTCGCGGGGCTCATCATCCCTTCCGCCATCGCCGTCTCCAACTACGCGCGCACGGTCTCCTGCCAGTCGAATCTGCGCCAGGTCGGCGCTGCCGTGATCGCGTATGCCGGTGACCATGACGATCTGCTGCCCGCGGCGCGCAACTGGGGCGACGACCACCCCGCCACCAGTCCGGCCTGGTTCTATCGCCTTCCCGCCTACACCGCGCAGCGCGACGTCACGAAGGCCAATTCCATATTCCAGTGCCCCGCCTTCCGTTGGAGCGGGCCGCGGGTGTTCACCAATGCGGCGCCCAAGAGTTTCAAATTCAACGGACGGCTGGACCAAGACGGACGGGCACGGCATTACCGGTTGGGAACCTTTCCTGCCGAGCACGACCTCGTGCTGTTCGTCGACGGCGTGGCCAAGGAGACCGGCATGGGTCAGTGGGGTCACTGCCCTCCGCAAGCGGTCGATGCCAGCCGCCATCGCAATCGGGTGAACGTCCTGGCCATGGACGGCCACACGACGAGCACCGTGAGCTCTGTGCCCGGCGCCACGTGGGATACGAGGCTGCACTGGCTGCCCTAGTAGCCAACACCGTTTCCTTATGCATTTTCGCGAGGGCCAACGGCCCGACCTATGTTGTCCCAGAGCAACGCCCTGGGACAACAGTATCAGGACCGTAGAGCCCTGTAGGGGCGACTGAACCGACTGAATTTCCCAGGGCGTTGCCCTGAGCTGACTTGAATCGGGCCGTTGGCCCTCACGAACTCGCAAAGGAAACGGCGTTACCCCAGGAGCCTGGCTGCCCCAGGAGCCGGTGCCAGCAAAGCCGAAACCCCGGCGGATACCGCCGGGGTTTCGCGTACAGGCCGAGCGGTCACGGGTGCGATCACCCCAGGATGCGCTCGATGACGTTGCGCAGGTCGGGGCTGGCGCGGTGCACGCGCAGGGCCAATCCATCTTGCAGCAGGTCGCCGAGCGCGCGCGCGGCGCGGGCCAGTTCATCACCGCTGCCGGTCGACGACTTGACTGCGGCCGGCCGGCCGGCCGGGCGACCAACCTTGCGCGCCGGAGCGGCGCTGGCGCGTGGCTTGCGCACGACCTGCACATCGCCGAGCAGATTACGGAAGTCCTCGTCACCGATGCCGAGGTACGCCTGGTACTTGGCGCCCGTCGACTTGTTCGGCTTGGCTTTGCCGGACAGGACGGCGGCCAGGCTCGGGTAGCTGACGCCGATCGCCTTGGCGGCGTCGGCGGTGCGGCCCTCAAGGCCCTGTTCATTCATGCGGGTGTGAAGGGCGTTGGCGAGTTTGTTGGGCATACGGGCTCCGGAAATGGTGGTCCGGCACGATGTCGGCACCGCCGCTGGTCGCAAGCATGCGCCGCTACGGGCTCACCCCACCGCGGTGACCGTTCCGCTGGCGATGGCGATCACGTGTCCGTCTTCCTCGACCAGCAATGCGCCCTGCGCGTCGAGGCCGCGCGCGACGCCAATGACCGCGCCGGCACCGGTCTGCACCGTCACCGGACGACCGGCCAGCCAGTCGCGCGCGCGCAGCGGCGGCAGCAGGCGTTCCCACCCGCCGGCCGCGAGCAGGCCACAGGCCTCGAGCAGGTAGCGGCGCAGCGCGATCAGCATGGCCGGCATCGCCGGCACGGGGCCGATTTCATCGAGGCCGATCGGCGCCGCTTTGCCGGTGGCGAGCGGGAGCGCCGCGGCGTCCATGTCCCAATGCGGCGCTAGGTTCAATCCGACGCCGACCACCACCGCCAAGCCGCCATCAGCGCGCCCGCGGGTTTCGCACAGCAGGCCGCCTAGCTTGCGATCGCGCAGGTAGCAGTCGTTCGGCCACTTGATCGCCACCCGCGCCGCTGGCGTGACGTCCTCTACCGCGTGCGCCACGGCGAGTCCGGCGGCAAGGCTGAGGCGGGTCGGCGCGATCTGGCGTTGGTCGGCGCCGCCGAGGTCGAGCACGAAGCTGGCGGTAAGCACCCCCGGCGGCGCATACCACGCGGCGCCGCCCCGGCCGCGACCGTGCGTCTGCCGTGTCGTCCAGACGCAGGCGCCATGCGCCAGCGCATCGAGCCGGTCGAGCGCCCAGGTATTGGTCGAGGGGCAGGTCGGAAGCGCGATCACCCAGCCGGGAAGGGCTGGGTGATCGGCGGCTAGGCGATCTGCAGGGGCAGCGTCGTCTTCGTCCATAGCAGTGGATATTGGACCCGGACCGAGGCCCGGGTGGGCGCTCACCCTTGGGGCTGATGGCCCTGGGCGGCTTCGAGGCGCTCCTGGGCGATGCGCTTCTCGAGCTTACGCGCCTCGCGGCGGCGCTTCTCGCTGGGCTTGTCGTAATACAGGCACTTTTTGATGTCCTTGGTCAAGCCTTCCTTCTCGCAGCGCTTCTTGAAGCGGCGGAGGGTCTTTTCCAGGGGCTCGCCGTTGCGGGCTTCGACGCGAATCATAAGGCTCCGGATAGCTCAGTGAGGGGCGGGGATGCTATTCCGAGTCCGGTGGGGGCAAGGGGAAAGGTGGACGGATGGTGCGTGTGCTGATGTGTGCTGATGTGTGCGTGGTCCGTGGTCCGTGGTCCGTGGTCGGGCAACCAGACGACTTGGAACCGGAAATAAAACCTACCACCATGTATGGCTGCTCTCCCGCGCGGGGTTTATGCAGCCAGCCTCGCCGGTGGTTCGGGTTGCCCGACCACGGACCACGGACCACGCACCACGCACCCGTTAGGACCACGCACCCGTCAGAACCCCCGCCCCAAGAACCCGAGGTCTAACCCCAGCAGCCGCGCCAGGATGCGCAGCGCCACGTCCTGTTCGAGCTTGGGCTTGAGGAACAGCACCAGCACCGAACCGTCGAGCTGGAGGTGGACCAGTTCGGGCAGCGAGGCCTTGGCGAGATCGGGCGGCAACGGGCCGGAAAGGTGCAGGCGCAACTGGCGGTCGGCGACGTCGATGCGCACCACGCCGATCTCGGCGCAGCGCAGGCGCAGGGCACGCACGATGAACAGGCGTGCCACGGGGTCGACCAAGGCGCCGAAGCGATCACGCGTGCTCTGCGCCAGGGCGGCGATGTCGGACAGCCGGCGACAGGCGTCGAGGTGCTTGTGGATCTCGAACTTCAGCGCCGGGGTCTCGAGGTAGGTGTCGGGGATGTAGGCATCCACCTGCAGTCCCAGCGTCTGCTTGAGCTCATCGGCCGTCCTGGGTCCACCATGCGCCGACGTGCCGACGGCCGTGCCACTGGCCGCGGCCAGCGAGCGCTTCATGCGCAGCACGGCTTCACCGAGCAGCTTGGTGTACAGCTCGTAGCCGATCGCGTCGATGTGGCCGGACTGCTCGCCGCCGAGTAGGTTGCCCGCTCCGCGCAGTTCGAGGTCGCGCATCGCCAGCTTGAAGCCCGCGCCGAGGTGGGCGTATTCCTGGATCGCGTCGAGGCGGTCGCGCGCCTCCTGGGTCAGCTCCTTGTTGCCGGGCACCAGGAAATAGGCGAACGCCTGATGATGGAAACGGCCGATGCGTCCGCGGATCTGGTGCAGTTCGGCGAGGCCGAAGAAGTGCGCATTATTGACGAACAGGGTGTTGGCATTGGGGATGTCGATGCCCGACTCGATGATCGAGGTGGTCACCAGGCACTGCGTTTTGCCGTGCTTGTAGGCGTCCATCACCCGAGCGATGCGGTCCTCGGGCATCTGACCGTGGACCACGTCCAGGGTCAGCTCGGGCACCAGGCGCGACAGCTTGAAGACGATCGAGTCGATGTCCTGCACCTTGTTGTGGACGAAGAAGACCTGGCCCTTGCGCTCGATCTCGCGCGCGATCGCGGTCTTGATCAACTGATCGTCCCATGGCGCGACGCGGGTCTCGACCGCCAAGCGTTCGGCCGGGGCCTCGGCCAGCACCGAGATGTCGCGCAAGCCCAACAGCGAGAAGTGCAATGTGCGCGGGATCGGCGTCGCTGATAACGTGAGCACATCGGGTGGCACGGTCGACCGTTCCGGCGCTCCGGGCGTCGGGACAGTTTGTCGCTCGCTGTCGGCCCCGAGGGCCTCCTGGCTCACATGGGCGGGGGGATGGACTCCCCCCGCCACCGGCCCTGCGGGCCTGCCCCCCAACCGCTTCCGGATCGGCGAGACGGCGAGCGACTCGGGATAATGCTTCTCGATCGCCGCATCGATCTGCGCTCGCGTCGTCACCACCCGCTGGATGGGCAGGCCGCCCTTGGTCTCCAGCGCGGCGACGCTCACCTCATCGAGCGGATTGACCATCGCCAGGACCAGACGCTTGTGGTCGAGGTCGACCGGGATGGCGCCGTAGCGCAACGCCTCGTCGCCGGTCAACATCGCCAGCGCACGCGGCTTCACCGCGTATTTATCGAGGTCCACCCGCGGCACCCAGGCGTGCTGCGCGATCGCATCGACCAGCTGCTCGGCAGTTGCGGTGCCATCGGCGACCAGGATCTCGTCGAGCGGCAAGCCCTTGCGCGTCGCCGCTGCCCGCGCCGCGTCGGCCTGCTCGGCGGTCAGCACGCCCTGTTCGACCAGCATCGCCGCCAGCGGCTCGTCGCCGGTGCGCGCCAGGCCGAATACCACTGGCGCCGCGACCGGGGCATCGGCATCCACCGCCGCCAGGTCAGCGTGGCCGCGCAGTGCGCGCAGCTTCTCTTTGTGCTTCACGCCGAAGCGGTGTTCCTCGTCGATGATCAGCAGGCCGAGTTCGGCGAAGCGCAGGTCGTCGGTCAGCAGCGCATGGGTGCCGATAAGAATGTCGACCTCGCCGCGCGCGGTCTTTTCCAGCACCGCCTTGCGCTCGCCCGGGCCGTTGAAGCGCGTCAGTCCGGCGATCTCGAAGCCGAAGCCGGCGAAGCGTTCGGTGAAGGTTTCGACGTGCTGCTCGGCCAGCAGCGTGGTCGGCGCCAGCACCGCGACCTGGCGGTCGCCGGCCACCGCCTTGAACGCCGCGCGCATGGCGACCTCGGTCTTGCCGAAGCCGACGTCGCCGCACAGCAGACGGTCCATGGCGATCGCCGATTCCATGTCGACCTTGATTTCGCGCACCGCGGCGAGCTGGTCTTCGGTCTCTTCGTAGGGAAAGGCGGCCTCGAAGCGGCGGATCTCGGGCCCGTCGGCCGGGTAGGCGATGCCGCCAGCGGCGACGCGGCGGGCGTGCGATTCGAGCAGTTCGCCGCTGAGATCTTCGATCGCCTTCTCGGCCTTGGCGCGCTTCTTCGCCCACGCCGCGCCGCCGATCTTGGCCAGGTCCGGCCGCGCGCCGCTGGCGCCGACATACTTCTGCACCAGATCGATGCCGTCGACCGGCACGTACAGTTTGCTGTCCTCGGCGAATTCCAGGACCAGGTAGTCCTCGAGGAAGCCGCGCTTTTCCAGCGTCGCCATGCCGCGGAAGATGCCGATGCCGTGGCGCAGGTGCACAACCAGATCGTTGCGCTTGAGGTCGGTCAGACTGCTGAGCGGCGAACCGCCGGCGACCTTGGCCCCGACCCGGCGCTTGGCCGGCTGGCGCTGCGCCAGTTCGTAGTCATGGACGACCAGCAGGCCCTGCTCGAGATCGCGCCAGCCCGCGCTGAGGCGGCCGATGCGGATATCGGCGACGACACCGTGGTCGGTGCAATGGCCGAGCAGCTCGCGTTTGGCCTCTTCGTTGCGCGCCAGCAGGATGAGGGTGGAGGCGGTTTCGGCGATCGCTGCCCTCAGCTCTGACAACCCGCGGCGCAAATCGCCCTTGAAGCGGTCGACGCCGAGCGAGGCGCCGTCGAGCGCGCCTTCTTCCAGCTGTCGCGCCAAGCGCACTTCCTGGCGACCGTGCGGCTTGTCGAGGCGTCCGCGCAGCGGCAGATCGCCGATCACCAGCACCGGCCCGGCCGGCAATTGTTCCCACAGCGTCAGCGTCGCCAGGCTGCCCGAGGCGGTGGCGAGCACGGCTTCGTCGGCGCGCGCGATCGACTCCTGGGTGAAGGGATCGAAGCGGCGGATGGCCTCGACCTGGTCGCCGAAGAATTCGATGCGAAGCGCGTCGTTGCCGATGAAGGGGAAGACGTCGACGATGCCGCCGCGCACCGCCAGTTCGCCGCGGCCCTCGACCGTGCCGGTGACCTTGTAGCCGGCGTCGACCAGACTCTCGACCAGGGCGTGGATGTCGTGCTCTTCGCCGGGTTTGAGGATGACCGACGATTTGGCGACCTCGCGCAGGTCGGGCACCGGCTGCTGCACCGCGCGTGCGCTGGCCAGCAGCAGCGCGCCGGCGGCATAGGCCTCGATCGCCGCCACCCGTCGATTCTGCGCCGTGCGGTCGATGGTCGACTGGTCGTCCTCGACCGCGTCGAAGCGGTCGATCTCGGGCAGCACCGCGGCGACCACGCCGAGTTCTTCGAGGTCATCACGCAGGCCGGACGGGTCGCTGGCGATCACCAGCCGCGGCCAGCCGGTGGGCGCGGCGAGCGTCAGCGCCGCGAGCAGCGCCGGCACCAGTCCGCCATGGCAGGCGCCGATGACCAGATCGCGGTTCCCAGCGAGTGCCGCCTGCGCGGCGCGCACGCGGGGGTCGTCAGCATAGCGATCGCGCAGGCCACGCATGGGGCGGCCCATCCTGGGGTGCAGGGGGTGGGCGCAAGGCCAGCAGGCCCGGGATTCGGCGCGCGTCCCGATTCTGGCACGGGCACGGACGGGCGCAGCCCGCTTCGTAGATGCTTGGCGGGCCGGCGGCGGGATCGCGGCGTCAGGGCCTACAAACCGGCTGCATGAGCACCGCCAGCCTGTGGTTCCTCATCGCCGGCGGCATCTTCGTGCTCATGGCCCTGTCGGGGACCCTGCTCAAGCGCCTGCCGCTGAGCACCTCCCTGGTCTACCTGGCGATCGGCTTCGGCCTCGGCCCCGCCGGAGCCGGGCTGCTGCACCTCGATCCGCTCACCCAGGCCGGGCCGCTCGAACGCATCGCCGAGGTCGCGGTGCTGATCTCGCTCTTCGCGTCAGGGCTGAAGCTGCGCGCGGTGTTCGGCGCCAAACGCTGGGCGCTGCCGGTGCGCCTGGCGGTGGTGTCGATGGCGATCACGGTTGGGCTTATCGCGCTGGTCGGCGTGGTCGGCCTCGGCCTGGGCCTGGGTGCGGCGGTGCTGCTTGGCGCGATTCTGGCGCCGACCGATCCGGTGCTGGCGTCGGACGTGCAGCTCGATCATCCGCACGACCGCGACCACCTCCGCTTCGCCCTCACCGGCGAGGCCGGCCTCAACGACGGCACCGCCTTCCCCTTCGTCATGCTCGGCCTTGGGCTGCTCGGGCTGCACGACCTGGGCGCCGGCGGCTGGCGCTGGCTGACCATCGACGTCCTCTGGGCCGGTATCGGCGGGCTCGGCATCGGCTGGCTGCTGGGCACCGTCGTCGGCCGGATCGTGCTGTACCTGCGCGCCCACCACCGCGAGGCGCTTGGGCTGGACGACTTCCTCACCCTCGGGCTGATCGCCCTCGCTTATGGCGCGGCGCTATCCCTGAGCGCCTATGGCTTCCTCGCGGTATTCGCTGCCGGGCTGGCGCTGCGCCAGTGCGAGATGCGCGCCACCGGCGACCGCAAGGTCGACGATGCGAAACCGGCCGCTGGCGACGCCGAGGCCGCCGTCGACCAGCAGCGTGCCCCCGCCATCCTCGCGCGGGCGGTGCTGGAATTCGACGAGCAGCTCGAACGCATCGCCGAGGTGGCGCTGGTGGTGATGCTGGGAGCGATGCTCGCCACCGTCGACCTCGCCTCGGCGGCGTGGTGGTTTCCGCCCCTCCTGCTGGTGGTCATCCGTCCGCTGGCGGTGCTCGTCGGTCTGGCCGGCGCACGCTCCACGCCGCTCCAGCGCGGGCTTACTTGCTGGTTCGGTATTCGCGGCATCGGTTCGATCTACTATTTGATGTACGCCGTCGGCCACGGCCTCGACCCGGCGACCGCGCGGCAACTGATCGACCTGACCCTGATCACCGTCGCCACCTCGATCGTGGCGCACGGGATCTCGGTCACGCCGTTGATGGGCCGTTACCGCGGGCTGAGCGAGGCCTGACTCGACGCGCGCGATTGATCGCGGCCCTGCGCCGGCACGATGCCAGCGGAGACGACCATGAAGCTCATCCGCTTCGGCGACCACGGGCGTGAAAAGGCCGGCATCCAGCTCGACAGCGGCGCGCGCAAGGACGTCAGCGCCATCGTCCCTGACTGGACTGGCGCCGCCCTCGCCGATGGAGGGATCGACCGCGTGCGCGCGGCGATCGATGCACGCGGCGCCAATGCGCTGCCCGACGTCAACGCCGCGGCGCGCACCGGCCCATGCGTCGCCCGCCCGCACAAGATCATCGGCATCGGCCTCAACTATCGCGATCACGCCGCCGAATCTGGCATGCCCATCCCGACTGAGCCGATCCTCTTCCTCAAGGCGACCAGTTCGTTCAGCGGCCCATATGATCAGATCATCATTCCGCCCGGTTCGACCAAGACCGACTGGGAGGTCGAACTCGGCTTGGTCATCGCCACCACCGCCCGCCATCTCGCCAGTCCGGCGGATGCCGCGGCGCACATCGCCGGCTATTGCGTGGTCAACGACGTCAGCGAGCGCGCCCATCAGCTCGAACGCGGCGGGCAGTGGACCAAGGGCAAGTCGGCCGACTCGTTCACCCCGGTCGGCCCATGGCTGGTGACGCCGGACGAGGCCGGCGACGTCGCCAACCTGACCATGCGCCTGCGCGTCAACGGCGAGAAGCGCCAGAAGGGCTCGACGTCGACGATGATCTTCGACTGCGCGACGATCGTCCACTACGTCAGCCAGTTCATGACCCTCGAACCCGGCGACGTCATCACCACCGGCACGCCGCCCGGCGTCGGCCACGGGATGAAGCCGCCGCAATACCTCAAGGCCGGCGATGTCGTCGAACTCGAGATCGAACGCCTTGGGCGGCAACGGCAGGTGTGCGTCGCCTCATCCCAACCAGCGGGATGAGGCCCGGGCTGGCCACTCGACACCCGGCGAAATGGTGTTACCATAATTTCGATGTCTGTGCGTTTCCTGTGGGACAGCCGGCCCAGCCGTAATCTCGATCATATCGCTGCTCACGGTCTGACCCCGGCGCTTTGGGAGGAGGTCTACCGCCGGGCTACCCGCCGTGGCCCCGATAAGGATGATCGGGACGTGACCATCGCCGAAGGTCGCGTCGATGCCCGGCTCTACCGCATTCTCTACGCCATCCTCGATGACGGCTTCATCCTCCCATTGACCATCCTTCCGATCACCGGCTTCCCCATCGAGCGGCGCGCCCTGCGCTGAACCCCATGCCACGCAAGCCCATCCAAGACCTGACCGCCCGCGAGTATCAGGCCTTCGTCCGCCGTCTGGAGAAGCGCCATGGCCCCGACAAGGCGTGGGAGGAACTGCCCATCATCCGTCGCCCGGGGCGGCCCGCGAAGGGCCGCAAGGGCGGCCCATTGGAAGGGCGTTCGGTGAAACTTCCGCCTCCGGTATGGAAGGCGATCCAGGGCGCGGCGAAGCGCCATGGCGTGACGACCAGCGGCGTGGTGGCTGGGCTGGCCTTGCAGGCGACGACCCAGGAGGGGATCGATCACGCTATCGACCGGCTCATCAAGCGGGGCATCCTCACGCCGGCATGAATGCGTGCCTGTCACAGATGTGCTTCAGAGCCTTTTCTACCGACTACCCCATCCTGCGAGCCCCACATGCCCTTCGCCGACGACCGTTATGACCGCATGCGCTACCGTCGCTGTGGCCGCTCTGGCCTGCTCCTGCCTGAAGTCAGCCTTGGCGGCTGGCAGGCGATCGGCAGCTATCGCGGCGACGAGGACTCGCGCCGCATTATCACCGCGGCCTTCGACCTCGGCATCACCCACTTCGATTTCGCCAACAACTACGGAACGCCGGCCGGCGCCAGCGAAGAGCTATTCGGCCGCCTGCTGCCCGATTTCCCGCGCGACGAACTGATCATCTCGTCCAAGGCCGGCTACCGCATGTGGCCTGGGCCGTATGGCGAGTGGGGCAGCCGGAAGTACCTCATCGCCAGCTGCGAGGCGTCGCTCAAGCGGCTCAAGCTCGATTACGTCGACATCTTCTACTCGCACCGCTTCGACGCCGATACCCCGCTCGACGAGACCATGGGCGCGCTCGAGACGCTGGTGCGCCAGGGCAAGGCGCTCTATGCCGGCATCTCCAGCTACGCCGATCCGCACTTCACGCGCGCCGTCGATATCGTCACCGCGCGCGGCTGGGCGCCGATCACCATCCACCAGCCGCACTACCACCTGCTCGCCCGCCAGGCCGAGCACGAGGTGCTGCCCACCGCCGCGCGCGAGGGGGTCGGCGTGATCGCCTTCTGCCCGCTCGCCCAGGGCCTGCTCACCGACCGCTACCTGAAGGGCATCCCGCCCGACAGCCGCGCCGCGACCCCGGGCGGAGGCTGGCTGCGCTCGACGCTGACCCCCGAGGCCATCGCCCGCGCCCAGAAGCTCGACACCATCGCCAAGCGCCGCGGCCAGTCGCTGGCGCAGATGTCGCTCGCGTGGCTGCTCAAGGATCAGCGCGTGACCTCGGTGCTGATCGGCGCCAGTTCGGTCGAGCAGCTGAAGGACAACGTCGGCTGCCTGGCCAAGCCGACATTCAGCCCTGAGGAACTGAAAGAGATCGACGCCGCTTGCGCGTGAACGGGTAGGATCGCCTAAGGCGGCACCTCGTGCTGCAACCCGTGCGCGGATTCGCCGGGGTCAGTGCGCGCAGGAAGAGCCGAGCTCAGCTCGGCGATCCCAGGCGTGGTTCGCGCTGGGCGCGCGCTATCAGCTGAGCGAGCGTTGCTTGGCCAAGCCGATCCAACGCCCCCCCGCGTGCGAAATGGCAGGATCGCCTGGGATCGCCGAGCTGAGCTCGGCCGGCACCTCGTGCTGCAACCCGTGCGCGGACTCGCCGCGGTCAGTGCGCGTAGGAAGAGCCGAGCTCAGCTCGGCGATCCGAGGCGTGGTTCGCGCTGGGCGCGCGCTATCAGTCATGGCGACCAATGCCGCCAACTGGTCGCTACCTCTGGTTCGGCCGCGTCGCCCGCTCGACCAGATACAGGAACGAGGTGTACGCCTTCCCGGTCGCCTCCTCCATCCCCAGTTCGCAGGTGCGGCCGCACGAATAGTGCCCGACGTGGTCGCCGGCGCGGATCTCGGCTGCCTCCAGCGCCGTCGCCGACGCGGTGAGTTCGGGCACCAGCAGACCGAGGTCGCCGGCGAAGCCGCAACAGCCATAGGCGAGCGGCACGTCGGCGCGTTCGCTGCAGGCACCGGCGATGCGCGCCAGCTTGTCGGCCAGGCCCAGCTTCACCGCCGAGCAAGTCGGATGCAGCGCCACCGCGCCGGGTTGCTTTGCCGGGGTCAGCGCGGGCAGCAGGCGGTCGTGCACGAACTCGATGGCGTCGAGCACGGTGAGTGTGGCCATGCGCCCTTGGTTGAGCGGCGACAGCAGGGTCACATCGCGCGCGGTCTGCGTGCAGGCGGTGGTGTCGATCACCACGGGCAGGCGGCCCTGCTCTGACCAGCGCCACAGGCGTTCGACGAAATCGTCGGCGGCGATGGCGTGCGCCTCGCGGTAGCCCTTCGAGCCGAACGGCATGCCGCAGCACGCGCCGGCGATATCACTGGGGATGCGCACCGGTTGGCCGGCGCGGCGCGCGAGGTCGACCAGCACCTCGGGCAGGGGGCGATCGCCATGCGAGGCGAAGGTGCGCGTCAGGCAGGCGGGGACGTAGATCGCCGCCGGCGTGGCGTCGTCGGTGCGCGGCATCGCTGGCGCCGAGTCGGGCATGCGCGGATGCCAACCCGGAACCGGGGCACCGCTGGCGTCGCGCACGCTGCCGGCGAGCGTGTTCATCCCCCGCGTGCCGATCACCGCTGCGACACCACGCGCCAGGCGCAGGGCGATCTTGCTGCCCGCTTCGACCGTGGCGAACGAACGCGCCAGGCGATTGGCCACTCCGCGCGCGAAGGGTGTTAGGGCCGCATGGCGCAGGCGCTTGACCAGCTTGCCGGTGTCGATGTCGACCGGGCAGGCAGTGGCGCACAAGCCATCGGTGGCGCAGGTGTCGAGCGCCATCCAGCCATAGCGGTCGTCGAGCGCCGCCAGCAGGGCCGGGTCGCCGCCGGTGTCGCGCAAGCGGGCCTGCTCGCGCCGCACGACGATGCGCTGGCGCGGCGTCAGCGATAGGTCGCGGCTCGGGCATTTCGCCTCGCAATAGCCGCACTCGATGCACATGTCGACTTCATCCTCGACCACCGGCAGCGACTTGAGATTGCGCAGATGCGCATCGGCATGCGGGTTGATGACCACACCGGGATTGAGGATGCCATCGGGATCAGCGAGATGCTTGGCCGCGCGCATCACCGCATACAGTTCCGGGCCCCACTCGGCCTCGACGAACGGCGCCATGTTGCGGCCGGTGCCGTGCTCGGCCTTGAGCACGCCGTCATAGCGACCGACCACCAGTTCGACGAGGTCGGCGATGAAGCGGCGATAGCGCTCGATCTCGTCCGGATCGGCGAAGCCCTGGCTGACCACGAAGTGCAGATTGCCGTCCTTGGCGTGGCCGAAGATGATCGCGTCGGCGTAGCCGTGGCGGCGGAACAGCGTGTGCAGATCGGTGATCGCCTCCGCCATGCGCTCAATCGGGAAGGCGACGTCCTCGAGGATCACCGAGGTGCCGCGTGCGCGCACCGCGCCGACCGAAGGGAACATGCCCTTGCGGATCTTCCACAGCGCCGCCTGCTCGTACGCATCGGCGGTGAAGGCGACGGGATGGGTCAACGCGAGATCGAGCAGCGCCGGTCGCGCCGCCGCCAGCAGCGCATCCGCAGTCGCCACATCGCGTCCGTGGAATTCGACCAGCAGCGCCGCCGCATCCGCGCCGAGCGTCGCCAGCAACGCCGGCGCGCCCTTCTGCCGCTCGACCGAGCGCAGCGCGGCGCGGTCCATGATCTCGACCGCCGCGGCGCCGGCCGCAGCGAGCGGGGCGATGGCGTCGGCGGCGGCCTGGATGGTGGCAAAATAAAGCATGCCGGTGCGCTTGGCCGGCAGGTCGGGCACGGTGCGCAGCACCGCCTCGGCGATGAAGGCGAGGGTGCCTTCCGAGCCGATCAGCAGATGACGGAAGATGTCGACCGCGCGCTGATGATCGAGGAAGGCGTTGAGCGCGTAGCCAGTGGTGTTCTTGGCGCGGTACTTGCCGCGGATGCGCGCCACCAGCGCGGGATCAGCTTCGATGCGCTGCTTGAGCCGCACCAGCCCGGCGGCGAGTTCGGGCGCGCCGGCCGCGAAGCGAGCCTGGGCGTCGGGCGCGGCGGTGTCGATGGCGAGGCCATTGGGCAGGACGAAGGTCAGCGATTCGAGCGTATGGTACGAATTCTGCGCCACGCCACAGCACATGCCCGACGAGTTGTTGGCGAGGATGCCGCCCATCATGCAGCTGGCGATCGAGGCCGGATCGGGCCCAATCTTCACTCCGTGCGGGCGCAGCACGGCGTTGACCGTGGCGCCGATCACCCCCGGCTGCACGCGCACCCGCGCGCCGCCGTCGAGGACCTCGACCCGCCGCCAGTGGCGCGCGATGTCGACCAGGATGCCATCGCTCACCGCCTGCCCTGAAAGCGAGGTGCCACCCGCGCGCACGGTGAGGGGGATACGGCGGTTGCGCGCCAGACGAAACAGCGCCTGGACCTCGGCCAGCGCCACCGGCCGCACCACCGCCTGCGGGATCAAGCGGTAGAACGAGGCGTCACTGGCGAAGGCGACGCGCTGGATCGGCTCGCTTAGCACGCGCTCGGGCGCCAGCAGGCGTTCGAGTTCGCGGACCAGGTCGGGATCGGTGGGGGCGAGCACGCTCACGGCCCAGCAGGGTAGGCGGCGACTCCTGCGCTGCCAGCCAGACGGATCCACCCAGGGAGTAGCACGAAGGCTTCGCGGCCTCGCCGCTGGCGACCCTGCCCAGCGCGTCATGCTGCGCACATGGCCGACGTACCCTCGCGTGGATTCTGGCCGCGCGCGCGCGCGGTGCTGCTCTGGCTGTGGTGGGGGGGCAGTTCCAAGCCGGGCCCGTCGTGGCTGCTCAGCTTCGGCATCGCCATGGGATTCATCATCGGCGTGCTCTTCGTCTGGCGCTTCGCCGAGGTCGAATACATCGAGAAGGTGCGCACCTACATCTTCGGCGAGAAGTCATTGGAGCTGCCGAAGCCGGTGACGTTGCCGCCGCCGGGCATGGCCTGGGTCAAGGTGCTGACCACCGCCTACTGCCCGTGCTTCATCTGCTGCGAGAAGAAAGTGCAGGACCACAAGACGGCGATCAACCGCGACATCCGCACCTTCCCCCACGGTATCGCCACCGATCACAAATTGATCCCCCCGCGCATCAACCTGATGATCCCCGGCTACGGCTATGCGATGGTCGATGACACCGGCGGCGCCATGCGCCAGCACGCCAAACGCGGCATCGTCCACCTCGACCTGCGCTATGAAGACCACATCGTCGCCCGCAAATGGGGCCGGCGCTGGATGTGGATCGCCCTGCCCGAGGACTCGGGCGCGGCCAGGCTGCCGCCCGAACCAGACCCCGTTCCGCGCTGATTCACTGCCCCCATGCCCCGCCGTAGGTCATCGCCTGCCTTGGCCATGTTCGTCGCCGTGGGCGCCTTCGTCTGGGCCTGCAGCCTCACCGTGCTGCACTGGATCTGGCGCGGCTGGCGTGCGACCTGGCGCGGCCGTTCAGGCGATGTCGGCGGCGCCCGTCTGGTCAGCGTCTGCCTCACCCTGGGTTTCCTCATCGGCTGCCTGTTCATGTGGCTGGGCGGTCAGTCCGAACAGGTGCGCTACGTCCTCTACGGCGACCAACGCGACCTGCCCAAGCCGGTCACGTCGCCGCCACCTGGCACCGCGTGGGTGCGCGTGCTGACCACCGGCTACTGCCCCTGTTCGATCTGCTGCGAGGGTTCCGCCGATGGCATCACCGCCATCGGCCGCAAGGTGCGCGAGCGGCCCTTCGGCATCGCCAGCGACCCGCGCCTGGTCACCGCGCGCCTGATGCTCGACGTCCCCGGCTATGGACGCGCCGAGGTCGACGACACCGGCGGCGCCATGCGCCAAAGCGGCGAACGCGGCCTGGTCCACCTCGACCTGCGCTTCACCGATCACATCCAGGCTCGGGCATGGGGGCGGCGCATGCTGTGGATCGCCATACCGGTCGAAGCCCCCGCCGCGCGCCGGGCGCAGTGACCGCGACGCTCATCGCCGGCTCATGTCGGTGCCGTACCATGGCCGCCCTCCGGAGCCACCATGCCTGCCATCAGCCGCACCCTGCTCGCCCTCCTTATGATCGGCTCCGCGGTCGCCGCCGAACCCGCGGCCCTGAACCCGCCACCACCCAGAGCCGAGGTCTACACGCTCGCCGACGGTCGCCAGTTGGTCGGCACCTACGACCCGGTCAGCGGTCTGCTGCGCATCGTCGGCATGGTGCCGGCGGCGATCCGCATCGTGCCTGAATCGATCGTCGCCCGCCGCCCGGCCGAGGCAGCCGACCTGCCGGACGACCGTCCCAGCACCCCTCACGAGCGCGAGCAGCGCGCGCGCGCCGCCGCCACCGGCGCGCTGGCCGCGTCTCACCGCGCCAGCGCCGAGCGCGAGACGATGCTGACCCTCGCCCGCCGCCGCCAAGCCGAGGCCGACGCGCGCAGCACCGCCGCCCAGGAAGCGATCGGCCCACTCGACGCGGCGCTGACCGCCATCGCCGAAGAACGCCGCGAGCTGCAGGGCCAGAGCGACTACGTCGCCAATCAGCGCGCGTTGACCGATCTGCGCGTCAGCGCGATCACGCTGACGAGCCCGGGTCCGACCTATCCCGGCATGCCGATTATCGCGCCGGGATACGGCAGCACGACGGTCAGCGAATTGACCGCTGAGTTGACTGCCGCCGATCGCCGCCTCGCCGAACTCGATACCCGCCTCGCCGCCTGCGACCGCCAGCGCGCCGCCACCCTGGCGCTGCGCGCCACTCGCCTGGTCCAGCAGCGCGCCGCCCAGGTGGCGTCCACCGAGCAGGCCACCCGCATCGCCGCCCTCACCGCGCAGCAAGCGCGCGCGATCGTCGACCGCGACCGCTTCGCCACCGTGCTCACGGCCGATCCGACGCTGCCAACCACGGCTGCACCGTAAGTGCAGACCGCCCCCGGCGGCACCCTTGCCGCCCTGGGCCAGCCCGCTAGGGTTTCGCCGCCCCGCAAGGAAAGGTGGCAGAGCGGTTGAACGCGCTGGTTTCGAAAACCAGTATACCTTCACGGGTATCGGGGGTTCGAATCCCCCCCTTTCCGCCATGACCGACTACCGTCCGAACCGACGGTAGTCGGTTTTTTTTAGACTCAGCCGCACTCGCCCCTTCGCCCATTGATCAGGCGTGGGTGGACGTGGACCAGCAAGCCCGCCATCGCCATCCCCGCCCGGTCGCAGCGGCCAACAGATCAAACGTAAGTCTTTGCCGATGCCCAGATGGGCTTCCTTGAGCACTCCCTTGGAGTGTCTGCCGCTGGAGTTCCGGCGGCTCAGTGGCCAACCTCATAGGAGGAGGTTTGCGGCGCAGGCGCAGCCACTAGGATCTGGCACGATGACGCTGGACAATCCAGCGAAGCGTAGCACGTGCCCTGAACGACACCGTGAATGATCCCGAAGGCCCATGAGCAAACCTGATCCCGACGTGCTGCTGACCCATGTTCCCACCGATGGCAGCACCATTGGCAATCAACGGCTGCGTGAGGCCCTGGGCTGGCAAGAAGCCCGCTATACCCGCGTACGCGATGATTTGGTGGAACAGGGCACATTGGGAAAAGGACCGGGACGCGGGGGCACGGTGCGACGGCTTACGGCCTTATCACGCGTGGCGACTATGGGTCAGGCGTCAGTCGCGCGCCCAGTAGCCTTCCGCGCCCAGGCCTTGGTACAGGTGCCGGCGCAAGCGACCGCACCGCTCCGTGCGCGGGCTGCATCCGCCAGTTCGACCGCCAAAGGGAAAAACGGAAACGCCATGTTTGAGCAGGTCTTCAAGAACATCGACGACGTCTTGCACAAGGACGCCGGTTGCACCAGCGAGCTGGATTACACCGAGCAGAGTTCATGGCTGTTGTTCCTGAAATACCTCGATGCGCTGGAGCGCGAGAAGGCCACCGAAGCCGAGTTGGAAGGAAAGCGCTACACCTTCATCCTCGACAAGCCCTACCGCTGGGAGAGTTGGGCCGCACCCAAGGGCACCGATGGCGTGATCGATCATAACGCCGCGATGACCGGCGATGACCTGCGCGATTTCGTCAACCTCAAGCTGTGTCCGTACCTGCAAGGGTTCAAACAACGGGCCAGTGGGCCGAACACCATCCAGTACAAGATCGGCGAGATTTTCAGCGAGATCAAAAACAAGATCCAGAGCGGATACAACCTGCGCGATGTCGTCGAGCGCATCGACGAACTGCGCTTCGGTACGCAGAGCGAAAAACACGAACTGTCGCATCTCTACGAAGCCAAGATCAAGAACATGGGCAACGCCGGGCGTAACGGCGGTGAATACTACACGCCACGTCCATTGATTCGTGCCATTATCCAGGTGACGAGGCCGAAGATCGGCCAGCGCATCTACGACGGCGCCGTCGGCTCAGCGGGATTCTTGTGTGAGGCCTACGATTACCTGATGAATCCCCAAAGCATCGGCGGGGACTCCCCTGGGAATGCCCCCGGGAACGCCACTCTCCTGAGTGGCTCGAATCAAGGACCCGCAGCCACTCAGGAGAGTGGCGTTCCCAGGAAGGGCCTTTCCACCAGCGATCTCACAACGCTGCAAGAACGCACCTTCTTCGGCAAAGAGAAGAAGAGCCTCGCCTACGTCATCGCGATCATGAACATGATTCTGCACGGCATCGAAGCACCGAACATCGTCCACACCAACACCCTGGCCGAAAACCTCAGCGACATCCAGGACAAGGACCGCTTCGACGTGGTGCTGGCCAATCCGCCCTTCGGAGGCAAAGAGCGCCCCGAGGTGCAGCAGAACTTCCCCATCCGCACTGGCGAGACGGCGTTCCTGTTCCTTCAGCATTTCATCAAGATCCTCAAGGCCGGCGGGCGCGGCGGCGTGGTGATCAAGAACACCTTCCTGTCCAACACTGACAACGCCTCGGTGAGCCTGCGCAAGCTGCTGTTGGAAAGCTGCAACCTGCACACCGTGCTCGACTGCCCGGGTGGCACATTTCAGGGCGCGGGGGTGAAGACCGTGGTGCTCTTCTTCGAGAAAGGCGCGCCGACTCGCAAAGTCTGGTTCTACCAGCTGGATCCAGGCCGCAGCATGGGCAAGACCACTCCGCTCAATGACGCCGACCTTGCCGAGTTCATTGAACTACAAAAGACTCGCGCCGATTCGCCCAAGAGCTGGAGCGTGGATGCTATAACCATTGACCCTACGACGTTTGACCTCTCCGTGAAGAATCCGAATGGCGGCGAGGAAGTGACGCATGGTAGTCCGCAAGTGATCATGGAAGAAATCGCTGCGCTGGATGCTGAGAGCGCGAATGTGCTGGGCAAGATCCGAGCACTGCTATGACCCTCTCCCCCGGGAACGCCACTCTCCTGAGTGGCTGCGGGTCGGTGATCCGAGCAGCAGTCCGAGCCACTCAGGAGAGTGGCGTTCCCGGGCGGGGCATTACGGTCGGGGAATTGTCGTGAAGATGGGGTGGGAAACAAAAACGCTCGATCAGATTTCAGCCAATCTGGACAGCAGACGTGTGCCCATCACAAAAGATGTCCGCGAAGCCGGTGAATATCCTTATTACGGCGCGTCTGGCATAGTTGATTTTGTTGCCGATTACATCTTCGACGAAGATGCGCTCCTAATCTCCGAAGACGGAGCAAACTTACTGGCGCGCTCTACGCCGATTGCATTTCCGGCATCCGGGAAATATTGGGTTAACAATCACGCTCATGTCCTAAAGTTCGATTCCCTGGCTACGCAGCGATTTGTTGAACTGTATTTGGAAAGCATACCGCTCGACGTCTATATCACAGGTTCCGCCCAACCGAAGCTCAATCAAAAAGCTCTGAACTCGATTCCAATTCCCATCCCCCCGCTCCCCGAACAGCAGCGGATCGTCGGCGTGCTCGACGAAGCGTTTGCCGGCCTCGCCACCGCCCAAGCCAACGCCGAAAAGAACCTCCAAAACGCCCGTGAGCTATTTGAAAGCCACCTCCAATCCGTCTTCACCCAGCGCGGAAATGGATGGGTGGAGAAGACGCTTGAGGAGATCTCAACGACGTTTGGTCGGGGCAAGTCGAGGCACAGACCACGCAATGCTAGGCATCTCTATGGCGGGAAGTTTCCGTTCATTCAAACCGGTGACATTCGCAACGCCGACCATTTCATCACTGAGTTTTCGCAGACTTATAGCGATGCGGGGCTTTCCCAAAGCAAGCTGTGGCCAAAGGGGACTATCTGCATCACCATCGCAGCCAATATAGCCGAGACCGCAATCCTCGGATTCGACGCCTGCTTCCCTGACAGCGTGATTGGCGTGGTTGCGAATCCAAGTGAGGCCGATGTCGGATTCATCGAATATCTTCTCCAGTCATTCAAAGCGCACATTCAGGCGATGGGACAAGGTGCGGCTCAGGCGAACATCAACATGGGAACTTTCGAGAATGAGAAATTCCCATTCCCGACCGTAGCCGAACAGAAACGGCTTGTTGGAAAGCTCGACGCCATCGCCGCCGAAACCAAACGCCTTGAATCCCTCTACCGACAAAAACTCGCAGCCCTGGCGGCATTGAAAAAATCCCTGCTCCACCAAGCCTTCACCGGCGCCCTCTAGCCCGCCGCCATGCCCGACGACACCCCGCCACTGAAACAGTTCTCCCCCGGGAACGCCACTCTCCTGAGTGGCTCGAATCGTGGATCGGACCGACCCGCAGCCACTCAGGAGAGTGGCGTTTCCGGGGATATACCCGCAGCCACTCAGGAGAGTGGCGTTCCCGGGGGGGATCACGGGAGGGATGCCGGGGAAAGCACTGGGTGGCATAGTCGCGGGTATCTGCCGCATTTGGATGGGCATGCCGTTATCCAGCATGTCACCATGCATCTGTCCGACAGTCTTCCCAAGCAGGTGGTGCAGCGTCTGTATGACGAGTTGAGCCATCTGCCGGACGACGAGCGGAATGCCGAGCATCGCAAGCGGGTGGACGCTTGGATGGATGCGGGGCATGGACTGTGCGATCTGCGCCATCCCGCTGTTGCTGCAATGACACAGAACGCGCTGCTGTTTTTCGACGCTCAGCGTTACCGCCTGTTCGCCTGGGTCGTGATGCCGAATCATGTGCATGTGCTCTTTCAGCCACTGCCGGGATGGCCGCTGGCGGCCATCGTCGCTGCGTGGAAGAAATTCACGGCGAAACATATTCTGGTTCACCGCAGAAGGCTCTCCCCCGGGAACGCCACTCTCCTGAGTGGCTCGAATCGTGGGCCGGACCGACCCGCAGCCACTCAGGAGAGTGGCGTTCCCGGGGAAAACCTCGACCAGCGCGTCGTGCGCGTGTGGCACCGGGAATACTGGGATCGCTACATTCGTGACGAACGACACTTCCAACAGGTCGTGGAGTACATTCATCAGAATCCGGTGAAGGCCGGGTTAGTGGCGGAGGCTGAGCAGTGGAAGTGGGGTAGTGCGGGGATTATGAATTCCGCAGCCACTCAGGAGAGTGGCGTTCCCGGGGGTGCGGCATGAACGATGGATCGCCACCGCCGCAGTCTTCGCTCATCCTCTATCAGACCGAGGATGGTCGCACCCGCATCCAGTGCCGGTTCGATGGCGATACCCTGTGGCTGAGCCAGGCGCAGATCGCCGAGTTGTTCCAGACCTCCGTCCCCAACATCAACATCCACATCAAATCCATCTACGAGGACGGCGAACTGGCCGAGGCGGCAACCATTAAGTCGTACTTAATGGTTCGGCCCGAGGGGCGGCGGCAGGTGTCGCGCGCGGTGCTGCACTACCACCTCTCGGTCATCCTGGCGGTCGGGTACCGGGTGCGCAGCCATCGCGGCACCCAATTCCGCCAATGGGCGACGGCCCGCTTGAGCGAATACCTGGTGAAGGGTTTCGCGATGGATGACGAACGGCTGAAGAACCCGCCGGGCAAAGGTCAGCGCGACTACTTCGATGAGGTGCTGGAACGCATCCGCGACATCCGCTCCAGCGAGCGGCGATTCTACCTGAAGGTGCTGGATATCTACGCCACCAGCGTCGATTACACCCCCGAGGTCTCGCTGTCCCAGCAGTTCTTCGCCACGGTCCAGAACAAGATGCATTGGGCCGCGCACGGCCATACCGCTGCCGAGGTGATCCATCTGCGTTCCGACGCCCAGCAGCCGCACATGGGTCTGGCCACGACCCGCCCGGGCGGCATCGTGCGTAAAGACGATGCCGCGGTGGCCAAGAATTACCTGCGCGAGGACGAACTGCACGCGCTCAACCGCATCGTCAACGCCTACCTGGAATTCGCCGAATTGCAGGCGCTGAACCGCTGCGCAATGACCATGCGCGATTGGATCACCAAGCTCGATGACTTCCTGAAGCTGTCCGGGCGGGACCTGTTGACGCACGCCGGCACCATTTCGGCCGACGACGCTAAGGCCAAATCCGAGCGCGAATACGAGCAGTATCGGTCCTTCATCGATGCCCAGCCACGCCGGGTGGACGCTGATTTCGACCAGGCGACGAAGGACATCCAGAAGCTGCCCAGGCCGAAGCGCCCACGAAAGCCCAAGCAGAACCCGGACGAAGCCACGTGAACGAAGCCGAAACCCGCGCCGAGCATATCGACCCCGCCCTGAAGGCGGCGGGCTGGGGCGTGGTTGACGGCAGTCGGATCCGCCGCGAGTTCCCGATCATTCCTGGAAGCATCAAAGGCCACGGCCAGCGGGGGAAGGCGCTCACCGCCGACTACGTCCTGGAATACCGCAATACCAAGGTGGCGGTGGTCGAAGCCAAGGCCTGGGATCTGCCACTGACCGAAGGCGTGGCCCAGGCCAAGAACTACGCCGGAAAGCTCGCGATCCGTTTCACCTTCGCCAGTAACGGGCAGGGCGTCTACGGCATCGACATGCAGACCGGCACGGAGGGCGAGCGAGAGGGCTTCCCCACGCCGGACGAACTCTGGGCGCTGACCTTTGCCCAGGTGAATGTCTGGCGCGACCGCTTCGCTGCGGTGCCGTTTGAAGACAAGGGCGGCTCACATCCCAGCCGCTATTACCAGGACATTGCCGTCGAACGGGTGATGTCAGCGATCGCCGATCAGCGTCAGCGCATCCTGCTGACCCTGGCCACGGGAACGGGCAAGACCTTCATCGCCTTCCAAATCGCCTGGAAGCTGTTTCACAGCCGGTGGAACCTGAGCCGCGAATCGACGCGCCGACCACGCATCCTGTTTCTGGCCGATCGCAACATCCTGGCGAACCAGGCCTACAATGCGTTTTCCGCCTTTGCCGAGGACGCGCTGGTGCGCATCGCCCCAGCGGACATCCGCAAGAAGGGTCGCGTGCCGACCAACGGCAGCCTGTTCTTCACCATCTTCCAGACCTTCATGAGCGGGCCGCCGGTGGATGGCCAGCCATCACCGTATTTCGGCGAGTATCCGCCGGACTTCTTCGACCTGATCATCATCGATGAGTGCCATCGCGGTGGCGCGAATGATGAAGGCAGCTGGCGCGGCATCCTGGAGTACTTTGCTCCCGCGGTGCAGTTGGGCCTGACGGCGACCCCCAAACGCCAGGAGAACGCCGATACCTATGCCTATTTCGGCGAGCCGGTGTTCGTCTATTCGCTCAAGGAAGGCATCAACGACGGGTTCCTGACGCCCTTCAAGGTCAAGCAGATCGCCACGACGCTCGACGAGTATGTCTACACCGCAGACGACACCGTGGTCGAGGGCGACATCGAGCGCGGGAAGCGTTACCAGGAGAAAGACTTCAACCGCATCATCGAGATCACAAAGCGCGAAGAGTACCGGGTCAAGCTGTTCATGGATCTCATCAACCAGCAGGAGAAGGCCCTGGTGTTCTGCGCCACTCAGGAACACGCCCTGGCGGTGCGCGACTTGATCAACCAGAGGAAGACCAGTTCGAATCCCAACTACTGTCAGCGCGTCACTGCCAATGACGGCGCCCTGGGTGAGCAGCACCTGCGCGATTTCCAGGACAATGAGAAGTCCATCCCGACGATCCTGACCACCTCGCAGAAGCTGTCGACCGGCGTCGATGCCCGCAACATCCGCAACATCGTGCTGATGCGGCCGGTCACCAACATGATCGAGTTCAAGCAGATCATCGGTCGCGGCACACGTCTCTTCGACGGCAAGGACTACTTCACCATCTACGACTTCGTCCAGGCGCACCGCAACTTCCTCGATCCGGCATGGGATGGCGAGCCGGTGGAGCCGGAACCGACGGATCCGCCACCACCCCGCCCGACGCCACCGGACCGCGTACGCGAACCACCAACGGAATTCGACCGCCCACGGAAGGTCCGCGTGCGACTTGCCGACGGCAAGGATCGCAGCATCCAACATATGATGGCCACCACCTTCTGGCACCCAGATGGCACGCCGATGTCGGCCCAGCAGTTCATGGAACTGCTGTTCGGCAAGCTGCCAGAGTTCTTTGCCAACGAGGATGAGCTACGCGCCCTGTGGAGCGCACCGGATACCCGCGCCATGCTATTGAGCGGCTTGGCGGAAAAGGGGTTCGCCAAAGAACAACTGGTCGAGATGCAGAAGATCATCGACGCGGAGAAGAGCGACCTGTTCGATGTGCTGGCCTACGTCGCCTTCGCCATGCAGCCGTTGACGCGTGCGGATCGGGCCAGCGGTGCGAAGGTCGCGATCCATTCGACCTACACCAGCAAGCAGGAGGCGTTCATCGACTTCGTGCTCGCCCACTATGTGCAAGAAGGCGTAGAAGAACTCGATCAGGCCAAGCTCACGCCGTTGCTGAAGCTCAAGTACCGCAATGCCATTGCCGATGCGATGGCGGACCTGGGCGGAGCAGAAAAGACGCGGTTGCTCTTCCATGCATTTCAAAAGTTTCTGTATCAGAGGATTGCTTGATTCACCTCATCAATGGCAGGCCGGCATTCCCCTGGACACCTGCGAACGAGGTCAGTTACCACTGACGCGGTGCCCGCCCATCACGGGCGATTGAAGGCCTGGGCCCGCTGGCGGACCAAGGCTTCGGTGCTGAGTCCGCCTTGACAGTGAGCCCGCACTCACAAGCCGCCCATGTCTCCATCGGCCCGACTGTCCAGCGATCAGCGCCAGCTCACCACACGGCACCACCCGGCATCTCGCCGATCGTCCGAAACCCGGGCGAGGGTCGTTTTGTTTCTGGAATGCCCGGAACGCCACCAGCGGCCACCAGACCGATGGGCAATCGGGGGTGGGACAGCGGGGCATCCGGGTCCCCTGGCCCGGCCCCGACGGATCGGGTCCGGGCACCCGCTGAGGCCATCCGGG
>ENA-ORBV01002533-ORBV01002533.1-microbial-mat-metagenome-genome-assembly--contig:-NODE-2533-length-38334-cov-7.353530_pt1 | contig 38334 bp, 27 predicted proteins | sample MGYA00237777_ERZ505514 | MGnify/ENA primary metagenome ERZ505514 (study PRJEB26160, sample SAMN06269048) | microbial mat metagenome | isolation source: Oligotrophic lake microbial mat | place... | reverse complement strand
TAATGATACGGCGACCACCGAGATCTACACCTCTCTATTCGTCGGCAGCGTCAGATGTGTATAAGAGACAGACTTTTTCGTGGACAGGAAAGGCCGATACCTGTTCTCGGTGGTTCGCGAGAGCGAGCGGATCAAGTTTCCGGACAGCCCGGATTCAGCCAAACCATCCTACTATTTCGAGTGTTTGGCATATGCTATCCAGGACAAGTCAATCCAATGCTACATGGCGGAGTTTCCGAAACGTTTGGAGAACGAAGTCTGCGAACACAGTCATGACGGGGCAGAATTCCTGCTGGTGCTCGAAGGGCAGTTGGAAATCCGCTATCATGACGAAACACACCTATTGAATGCGGGGGACAGTGTTTACTTCGATGCCGCCGAGTCTCACTCCTACCGGGGACTGTCGAAAAGCGGTGCGAAAGCTGTTGTCATCACCACTGCGTTACGAACTTGAAGGCTGTTAGCCCTACTGAAACGACTTGTGATTCGAACCCAATTATATTTGAAGGTCGAGTATGACCACGACGAAAGTCTCGAAGGCCAGAAGCTTGCGCAGGAGATCGCGCGCACGGTCAAGCGTATTTACAGTGTGAGAACAGTGGAGATTCAGAACACGATTTCGGAAGAGTTCTCCCGGCCTGAAGAGTAGCCTCGCGTACTTATGCACAGCCTCTGGGAAAGCTGTGCATTACACCGCGCCGTTCTCACCTTGCCGGGTTACTTCCGTCCAACCAAGTTTTGGGATTTGCTGGTCATGAACAGGCCCCCTTCGTTCGGCGACAACGAAGACGCCCCAGAATCGCGCGCGCCTAGCTAGCGCTGCTGGAAACCGCGATACACGCCGTCGGCGTCCGCCGATCTCACGAAGTGCTCAAAATCGACATTCGCGATCGAGAGATTGTTCTCGACCGTTTGAATCTGCCCCGGCAACGCTCTGAAGGTCCGACCGCGCTGTTCCTTGAGGCCCACAACAAGTACCGCAAGTTCCGGATGGCGAAGTGAGTCGCCATCGACAACCATCAATATAGAATGAGGATAGGAACTCCGCACGAGAGCCAGCAGGTCCCCCACACTCAGATCCCGGAACCGTACCTCGTCTATAAAATCCACCTGTGCTCGCAGTTCGACATTGGCTACACCGACCGGACTCTCGATGATCTTCCGCACTTTTACCCACTTGCTGCGGCTTTCAAAGTTGGTTCGGATCACGAGCGGATGCGGCGCCCGCGGAAGCGCCGTAGGACGAGTCGGCGTTGCGCTTTGAAAACCCAGAATCAAGATGCTACCAGCCAGAGAGAGTAGCGCGATGACGGTTCTCATACCCTTATTCTATCGGCGTGGGGTCGAGCAGGGGAGATATTACGCAGGTTCTAGTACTTTAGGACTACCCTGGTGTCCATGAGATACGCTAATCTGGACCAGAAGAGATCTTTCGTACCGGTAAATCGGTTCTGGAGTACTTTGACAAGGGATACTCCCTGTCCTTACCATAGTTAGAGTCGCGAGTGCTTGCGAGTTTAAGTGCCGCGTCGGAGGAAAGAATGATGAAGACTGTTAAGCTTCTGGCGGCACTTACCGTCCTTGCCCTGGGGGCTATGGCGGGCACGATCAGCCAAGTAAACACACGCATCGGGCTTGCAGCGAATGACATCGTCCAATGGGGACTTGTCGGTGCCGATGGAACTTTCGTGACGAGTCCTTACAATGTGGTGAGTGGTGGCGGACTGAATCTGTCTGCCGCAGTCACCGGAGGCCTAGTAGCGATCTACGTCCAGAGCGGTTCTGGCGGCTACCTCGGTGCCTTCAGCCCAGGCGACATCCTGTTGGATTCGGGCTTCTATCCCGGTCCGATCACGATCGACTTCGCAACAGCCGTACGCGGTGTGGGATTCAACATCGGATCGCTGAACTTTGGAGCCTTCACGGGTACGATCCAGTTCTTCGGTGCGGGCAACGTATCGTTCGGCACTCTCAACGTGGCTGGAACGTCCAGCTTTGCGAATGACGGATCCGCACCGTTCCTCGGCGGCACCAGTTCTGCCCGTGACATCACCCGCGTGGTGATTTCCACGAGCGGTGCGGGTTCGGAGCTCACCATCAATCAGATGAGCCTGCTGACGACGGATGCTCCCGGTGGCGACATTCCCGAGCCTTCCACCATCACACTCTTTTCCGCCGCGCTCGTCGGTTGCGCTTGGATGCGTCGCCGCCGAGCGTAATCTCGGTTTTTCGTCTTAGTACTTCCGCCGGCGGGTCCTGAAAGAGGATCCGCCGGATTACCGTTCCAGGACTTGAGTCAATCAAATCTTCCCGGAGGAGAACCTGTGAATTTTAGTAAAGTGATTGCCTCGCTGCTCTTGTTCGTGACGCCGACCGTCATGCTCGCAGCAGATGAGAAGAAGACAACGCCAGCAAAGCCGCTGGTGAAGATTAGCGCCGCGCAGCGAGCGAAGCTCGACCGCAAGATCCGTAAGATCGAAGAGCGGGCCGCGGTGCCAGCAAGGCCCGGAACGGTCGACGCTTCCGCTGAGGAAGCCGAGTCGTTCTATGCCACACAGCGCACTGGCCCGGTGACCTACCGGGGCGCGAACCCCACCGGTAGCCGTCCGCTCGATACCTCCCAGTATGTCGCAGCCCTGCCAGCTCTCAAGGCCATGCCCACCATCTCTTCGGCGTCACGCATCATCTCTTCGTCCAACAGCAATCTTTCTGTTTCCCCGGCAGCAGCAGGCGCGGCCCTCGGAACCTGGACCAACATCGGCCCAAACAATCAGGGTGGCCGTACACGAGCCGTGCTCATCGATCCCGTCACACCGACCACTCTCTATGCGGGCGGCGTTGACGGCGGAGTGTGGAAGTCCACCGACAGCGGTGCCAACTGGACCACCAACACCGATCTGGCTCTCACGAACCTTGCGGTGACCACTCTGGCATTTCAGCCGGGCAACTCGAGCGTGATTTACGCAGGAACGGGCGAAGGCTTGGGCAACGCGGATGCAATTCGCGGAGCAGGCATCTTCAAGTCCACCGATGCGGGTGCTACCTGGACGCTGCTTTCCAGCACCAGCAACACGAATTTTCTTTTTGTAGGTAAGATTCTGGTGAGTCCGCGCAATCCTCAGCGTGTCTACGCGGCGACCCGCACGGGCCTGTTTCGTTCGTTGAATGGAGGCACAACCTTCTCGCAGGTGGCGAGCGTATCCCCTTCGAACGGTTGCACCGATATGGCGATACAGGAAAAGCGGGCCATCGGTTTTGTATTCGTGTCCTGCGGCCGCACCGGCAGCCAGGGCACGATCTGGCGCGCCACCGATGCCGATGCCAGCACCTACATCAATATCATGAGCCTCGCCGGTCAAGGCCGTTCGTCGATCGCCGTAGCTCCCTCGAACGAGAGCATCGTGTATGTGGTTTCGGCGCAGCGCACTGGCGGCGTCACTGGAACCGGCCCGGGATTGGGCGGCCTGCATGGCGTCTACCGCTCGGTCGCCAATGGCAACCCCGGAACCTTCACCACGCAGCGCCAAGGCAATGTGGCGTTCGCCAGTACCGCGGCTAAGATCAATCAGTTGCTACTTTCGAATCCTGTCTTTGGTCTGCTCAGCGAGTGCGGCTTCGGAACCTCGCAGTTTCTGAATCAGGGTTGGTACGACAACGTGGTGGCTGTGGATCCGCTCGATTCCGAGAAGGTTTGGGTTGGCGGCATCGACATGTGGCGTTCGGATAACGGCGGCGTCGATTGGGGAACGGCGAGCTTCTGGTGGTTCGACAAGGGCGTCGATCAGCAATACTCTCACGCCGATCGGCATGCGATTGTCTTCCATCCCAACTACAACGGGTCGTCGAACAAGATCGCCTACTTCGGGAGCGACGGCGGTGTGGATCGCACCGACGACGCCCGCGCACCTGTGAATACGACGCTCACCCAAATCTGTGGCAGCCCGGTGGCGGGTAGCACGGTTTGGACAGACCGCAGCAACGGCTACGTCACGACACAGTTCTATGACGGCACACCGTATCCTTTCAGCCAGTCGTACTTCGGCGGATTACAGGACAACGGTACGATGCGGGGCAACACGGGCAATCTGAACTGGAGCGTCCTCGCTGGCGGCGACGGTGGATACACGGCGCTCGATACATTGGCCGATGGAAATGCTGCCAACGACGTGCTGTTCCTGGAAAACACGGGCAATTCGTTGAAGAAGTCCACCAACGGCGGTTCGTCGTTCAGCAATGCGAACGTCGGCATCACTGGCAGCGGCTTCCAGTTCATTGCGCCGTTCGAGATGAATCAGGGCAATAAGAACCACATCTGGACTGGTGGCTTCGACATCTGGCTCTCCGTGAATCAAGCAGGCACCTGGGCACGCATGACGGGATCGGGCGGCACCTGCGGTCTGGGTTCCATCTCGGCAATTGCTGCGCATCCGGCGGATTCGAATCGCGTGCTGGTTGGCATGTCCGACGGCTGCTACCACTACAATACGACGGCGTTGACAGCGGTTGCGGGAAATTGGCCGGGTGGCGCAACGATCGGCAGCGGCGTGATTTCGTGGCTCGCTTGGGATCCGAACAACATCGAAGTGGCGTATGCCACGGTTTCGAATTTCACCACCAATACGGTGTTGAAGACGATCGACCACGGTGTGAGTTGGACGCCCGTTATGGGCACTGGCATCACGGCGTTGCCGCAGGTTCCGGCGCGCTCGGTGGTGGTGAATCCCGCGGATAGCAATCAGGTTTTCGTAGGCACCGATCTGGGTGTGTTCACGTCGATCGACGGTGGCACCAGTTGGTACCGCGAGAACACGGGCTTTGCCAATGTGTCGGTGAACTCGCTGCGCATCAATGCAATCGCGCCGTACCAGCTATTCGCGTTCACGCATGGCCGCGGCGCCTGGTTTACTCCTCTCGCCGACAGTGGAGTCTCAATCAGCTCCACGGGCAAGGCGAAGCAAGAGCAAAAGTAGGCAACAACAAGCAATAGCGGCAATGCCTCCAGGCTTCGGCTTGGAGGCATTGCCGTTTTCGAAGCATGCTATCCTCCGAGCCGTGCCAGAAAATACGGAGAAACAAAATGGACTTCGGTAGAGGCGTCACCATTGAAAACGCTTGCGCATGGCCGATCCTCGATTCCCGCGGCAATTGGACAATCGCCTGCGAAATCAAGCTTCGGGATGGTTCAGTTGGCCAAGCGCAAGTGCCAGCCGGAGCTTCCACCGGACGCCATGAAGCGATCGCCCTGCCGGCCAAACAGGCCGCCGCGAACATCAACGCGGAAATCAACGAAGCCATCGCGGGCAGCCCGGCCGATCTACCCGCCATCGACGGCCGACTCATCGCTGTGGACGGAACTCCCAACAAGTCACGACTCGGAGCGAACGCATTGCTGGGAGTTTCCTGCGCACTCGCCCGCGCCATCTCCGTCTCACGCCGGCAGCCCCTCTGGGCCACCCTGCGCGATATCTTTCAGCCCTCCCGCCCAGCCGTGGTGCCGATGCCGATGATCAACATCATCTCCGGCGGGCTCCACGCGGGTGCCAATATCGAGTTTCAGGATTTTCTGATCATCCCGGTACACGCTCGATCGGTCTACGAAGCGTTAGAGAGCGCCGTCGACATTCACCGCGCGGTTCGAAACGAACTGACAGCGCGCGGCTTTCAACTGACGGGCGTCGCGGATGAAGGTGGGTGGGGTCCACTATTGCGATCGAATGAGGAAGCGATCGAGATTCTTTCCACCTGTATTCAGAGATCCGGCCGCGAGTTGCAGATTGCCATCGACGTGGCTTCGTCTCATTTCTATGAGCATGGTAGCTATCGACTCGGGCGAGAAGGTCGTACGCTCAGTTCACAGGGCATGATCGATCTGATTGCCGATTGGGCCGATCGCTATCCACTGTCTTCGGTAGAAGACGCTCTTGCCGAGGATGACTGGGACGGCTGGGTGTCATTGCATTCCCAACTGGGACACAAACTCCAACTCATCGGCGACGATTTTTTCACCACCAATCCGGATCGTTTGGAACGAGGCATTGCCATCGGCGCGGCGAATGCCATTCTGGTGAAGATGAATCAGATCGGAACTCTGACCGAAACCTTTGCCGTGATCGAACGCGCTCATGCGGCGGGGTTCCGATGCGTGATTTCCGCACGATCTGGCGAAACGGAGGACAGTTTTCTCGCGGATTTGGCCACCGCTTCCGGAGCAGGGCAGATTAAGATCGGCTCCATCACGCGCTCGGAACGCCTCTCCAAGTACAACCGGATGATCGAGCTGGAAACCGCGCTGAACACCTTCGCGAAGAATCTACAGTGCAAGCTATAGTACTAACGGTACTTAGAGAACTAAAATCTTCTCTTTACTCTTCTAAGGTTTCTGCCGTATACTCTTATTGGCTGCCGCATCAGCCAATTCTAGCAAAGGAGAACGGGCATGAAAGTCAAGTCGAACGTCAAGACCGGTACAGAGAACTGGATCTGGGGAAGCTAAGCAGCACCCGGAACTGTACACAAGTGTTTTTGAAACCGGCAAGCGCCTCAGTATCGCTTGCCGGTTTCATGCGTTTATCCCTGTAAAAACGCGATGCTGTGGTCTAGAAACTGCGTCAGTTGATCGTGGTGCAACCAATGACCCGCGTTGCGCACCTTGACCACCTGTCTGTTTGGAATCGCCGCCACACGAGGATCCGTCTCTGGATCCGAGGCCCAGCTTTCCGTACCCCAGAACAATAACACTGGGCACTGAATGTGTCCGAGCACCTCCTGCATTTCATCCATACGCTGCCCATACGGTGGAAAGATCCGCGCGAAGTTGTCGAACTTCCAGACCATCGATCCATCGGCGTTCCAATTCGTTCCATGCACGGTGAGATGCCGCGCCTGCAGTTCCGACAGATGCTGGTTGGCCTCTTTCATTCGTCCCACGGCAGCCTCTAGATTGGGGTACGTGCGGGATTCTTTCTGCTCACCTGCCCGAACCTGTTCGATCCAATGGCGCAGCCTTTCCGAAGGGGGCCGGAACACTTTGGAATTGGGCGGCGGTCCCCAGCCTTCGATGTTCACCAGTTTGAGAATCCGTTCCGGATAAAGGCCGGTGTAGATGGTCGACACGATGCCGCCGAGCGAATGACCGATCAGGCGGACGGGAATCTGCCCGCGCTGGCTCACGATATCCACGAGAGCCGCCAAGTCGAGCACATGCTCAGCGATCGCGTAGGCCGCCCCCGGTGCCCACTGGCTGTTGCCGTGGCCGCGCAGATCCCAAGCGTAGACGTGGTAGTGCCGGGTGAGCACGTCGGCCGCGAAATCCCAATTGCGGGCGTGATCGAGTCCGCCATGGGTGAGAATCAACGGGGGCTTGCCTTCGCCGCCGTAATCCCACAGTTGCAGCTTTAGCCGGTGCGAGTGGAAGAAATGGGATGCGGGTTCCATGCTGGTTCCATTGGATCATGCTTGGGTGGCAACGTAAGAAGTCCGATCCCGCGGCTTCTAGCGGTTCGTACAGTGCAGCAAGCCGAACAATTCGACCTTTGGCTCACAGAATATCGCTCGATTCTTCACCACGCGCGCGTCCAATCCGGCTGATCGCGACGATCTGATCCAGGGCGTCGACGTTCGTCCTCCGGGTATGTCACAACTGCGCGATGACCTGGAATCGAACTCGCAGCAACTACTGGCGGATGCTCGAAAAGGTCGCGGTGCAATCGATGCCTCAACCGACCAAGCCATCAACCGCATCGAGCGACGAGATCATGCAGCCGATCCGTGAAACACTCGGACTCTTCGCCGTAGTTATGCCATTGGCAATCTTCGCGATGGGTGGCTTTATCCTCTATCAATTGACGATTCGCAAGATCCCTATGAGAGACCGCTTACAAAAGACGATCGACGACTACGGCAAAACACAGTGACGTGCGAACCTGTTATCCATGAAGCGGCTCGGACTTTGGATCTTTCTCATTTGGATCGCCTACGCGATTATGCCGAGCCCGCCATTGCTTCATGGTGGCGGACTGGACGATAGTTGGATCATCGGCCTCAATCTCGCCAACCAAGCGGGGTTCGCCTTTGGGCGGGATATTGGTTTCACCTATGGTCCACTGGGCTACCTTACCGTGCCGGTGATTCCGGATACGCCCACCTGGCAGATCTTCGGCTTCCACGGACTCGTCTACGCCACGCTACTCTACTCGCTGTTCCGTATCGCCAGTGTCGATTGGCGCAAGACCTTGGCGATGGCTCTCTGCTATGTCACGCTGAGCCCCTATCTTTGGGATCTTTTTGAGCTGTCGATACTAGCTCTGGCAGTCTCGATTCTCATCGTGCGTCGTATGGAAATCGCTCCTATGGCGTTGCTGGCCATGTTGACAGGTATGAGTCCTTTGATCCGATTGAATCAAGGTATTGGCGCTGTGGCGATTCTGTTTCTTGTTCTTGCGAGCGTGACGTCAGCGCGAAAATCCTGGCGGATTTTCTTACCGCTGCTCTCGTTCGCGACTTTTCTTGCACTATGGCTCTTCAAGGCCCAACCGCTCGCCACCCTGCCGGGCTTCATCCGTTCGTCGATCGAGATCATGTCCGGCTACAACGAAGCGATGGCATTTGCGGGTCCGCCAAATCCGGTTGCGATCGCAATTGCGACGATTCTCGCACTGCTGTGGCTGACCTACAAGTCCAGTTACCGGGCGGCTCTGATCCCTGTGGCGATCCTCGCGTTCATGGCCTTCAAGCACGGGATCGTTCGCCAGGATGGGCACATCGCACCGCTGCATCTGAAGCTCGCGGCGGTGTCTCTGCTGGCCTGGGCCGCGGCGCGGTCGACGGAACATTGGAGATACTTCGCCGCCTGCGTTGCGGTGAATCTTGCCCTTGGTTTTGGCATGACGCAGGCGGTTGCGCCATCACTCGTTGAGAATTGGAGACATCGCCTGTCGGCTTTCTATCCCAACGCCTGGGTCGGCGTCTATTCGGATTTCGACACCTACAAAAAGAACGTTGCGCGGGCGCAGGTGCAAGTGTCAGTGGCCAGAAACCTCGATCCCGCGGCACGAGCGGCGATCGGAAACTCCACGGTCGACGTGGTTCCTTACAGCATCGATTTGATTGCGGCGAATGGATTGCGCTGGAGCCCGCGCCCGGTGTTTCAATCGTACGCGGCGTACACACCGTACCTCGACAATTGGAACGCGCAACACTACCGCGGGCCGCAACGCCCCGATCGCATTCTCTTGCATTGGGATCCTTTCGATCGCCGTCATCCGTGGTTCGACGATCCTCTGACTTGGCGGGAAATTCTGGGGCGCTATCGTTTGGAAGGCGATTCGAACCACGGGCTCTTGCTGTGTCATGCGTCAGAAAAGTCGTCGGTTGAGACTCTGAGCGGCCCCCGAGTGGAGATTGGCTGGAACCAGTGGATCGATGTGCCCGCGGCGGCGACAGCCAATGAACTCATCGCCGCGCAAATCCAGGTGATACCCAGTTTGACTGGCTGGCTGATGACGCAAGCGCTGCGGGGAGTTCCCACCATGATCGATCTGGAGTTCGCCGATGGCAGCCCCGCAATGACGATTCGCACCGTTCGGGCGAATCTCGCTTCAGGCCCAGTGGTGAGCGTGATGCCGAATTCACTGGCGGAAGCTCGTGCGGTGCTGTCGGGTGAATGGAAATCGTTGCGTCGCGTCCGCAGAATCCGGTTGCATACGGAAGCCCAGGGCCGCTATCGATCCGTTCTCGGGCTGCAGTGGGTGCGCCTCGAAAACGCCCGCTGAGGAAACCGCGGTTGTGAGGAACCGGGCGTCGCAACGGCGTTACGACGTCCGGCCCCCGTGCTACTTCGTGAGAAATGGCCAGTATGGCAGCAGTTTGAATCCGAACTTCGCGACCGCGAGCCAAACCGCTCCGCCCGACAAAGCCAGCAGAATCACAATCGCCAGCGCCACATACTTCCACGGAAACGCCTTACCTTCGCGCTTCAATACCAGCAGGTACGATGCAAAGACGCCGATGAAGTACAGCAAAATCATCGGCACAACGAACATCATCATGTTGAAGATGTCGGGTGTCGGCGTTACGATTGCGGCCAAGACCATGATGCCAAGAATCGCGTAACGCGAGTGCGAAAGCAGAAAGCTCGGACTCGCCACACGGATCAGCGTGAGAAAGAAGATCACGATCGGCAGTTCGAAAACAATCGCCACGCCCAGAGTCACGTTCACGAACAGGTCGAAGTATGCCGAGATGGTCACCATCGGGGCGACGTCGGCATCGCGGCCGATGCCCAGCAGGAACTCGAGTCCAAAGCGGAACACCACAAAGTAGGCGAACAAGCCGCCCAGGATAAACAAGCCCGAGGTGCACAGGATGAATGGCACCGCCCAGCGGCGCTCGCGTTTGTACAAGCCGGGAGCGATAAAGCCCCATACCTGCCAAACCAGAACGGGAGAGGCCAGAAAGATCGACACAATCATCGGGGCTTTGACCCAGATGATGGAAAACTGCTCCATCGGCTCGATGGCGACCAGCTTCGGCACGAACTTGAGGTTCGTCAAAGCCTGCACCGCCGGGGCGGCAATGATTTTCCAGATTTCGGGAGCGAAGAAGAGCGACAACACAAACGCGCTGCCAAAACCGATCAGGATCCGAATGATGCGCGAGCGCAGTTCCTCAAGATGTTCAAGGAATGACATCCGGGCCATGCCGTCTTCGTCCTCATCTTCATCCTTATCGGGAGGTTTCGGTGGTGGCGGCGGATTGTAGCTGCCTCCAGCTTGCGAGGGAGTCGACGATACCACAGCCGCAACCGAAGCAGCCACCGGGACTATCGCAGTGCTGGAAGCCTGCTCAGGCGCCTGGGTCGATTCCCCATAGCGATACCCTCCGGAATCGCCATACTCATCGAAGGCGTAGGGGTCGTTTTGATAGCCGTTGTCCACGCCCGGTTCATAGTGAATCTCTGTTTGGGACAGGTCTTCTGTGGGCGCTTCATTTTTGGGTACTTCATTTTTGGGGACTTCTGGTTTGGGTACTTCTGGGGCCTTAGGGGCGGATTGCTCCGCCCCCACATGTTTCTCATCAGACATCGCGATTGTTCCAGCTAGGCTCTCTCGGCAACTGCGGGTGACGGCGGCGGATCCGTGGACGTACCTCGGGCAATTGTGCCCTCGGCGGCTTTCGGAACTACTGTTTCACTAGTGGCAGAAGCTGAGGCCGTTTCGGCGCCCTGAGTTGCGGGTTCGCCTACTGTGGAATGGGTTGCGGTCGTGGAATCGCCTGCGATGGCCAAGGGTTCCTCCGAAGAACGGTATCCTTCGGAATCGTAATACGCAGAGTCGTAATAAGACGAATGCTCATACGAATCGGACGGTGACACCTGATTGGCTGTCTCCGTCACATCCGATTGAATATCGTCGATATACTTCTGCGTCGTGGCTCGCAGCGATTCGTTTTCACGCTCGATGGTTTGCATTTCGCGATCGAACGTGGACTTCAGTTCGTTCGACGCACGCCGGAATTCCGTGATGGCTTTCCCAATGGTGCGGCCGAGTTCTGGAAGCTTCTTAGGGCCAAACAGAACCAGGGCAGCCAAAAAGATGAGAGCCATCTCTTGCCAACCTAGCGAGAGCATGGAAAACTCCTCCTACACGATCAGTGTACCAACCGCAGACGAGAACCGGAAACTACGGCGCGAAGTAGCCGTTGATATCGAGCCGACACACTGCCATTCTGTCCAGCAGGCAGCAGTGCCGCGTTCGAAGCGATGGAACCATCTAAGGCGTTGAGCGTGGAAACCAAGGGGCGCGTTACCCCGTGCTGGTAAGATTTCGTCTGTTCATCGGTGTGTCCCCACATAGCAAGGGCGCATGCGGATACACGTCAACCAAAATCGATGTTCATTCGATATTAAGAAGCCGAAACGAAACGGCTGCTATCGCCCAGCGGACGATCGCCTTGCGACGTAGCGTGCGAATTTCCGACGCGGTCGCCTCCCTCGCTCGCTTTGTCGGAGTTGTAGTCGATGGCGCCATCCATACCTTTGCCGACACCTTCCCCCTCAGATCCAGGCCCTTTCAAGAAGGGCCCGGATCCAAGCCCAAGCTAAGGCGCGAAGTAACCGTTCACGTCGATGACGACATGCGTTGTGTGCGAGACGAACACATCGATTGAGCCACTCCCCGCGGGAACCACGGCAGCATTCGCCAGAATCTTGCCCAACGGAGAGTTGAGCGTCGAAACCAATGGCTGGGCGATTCCGGTTGGCCAAGTCGTCAGATAGAACAACTGACCGGGAGGCACAACGGTCATATTCAACGAATAGGCGGCCGCGGCAGGGACACCGCAGCCACTTGCCGGTATGTTGAAGCCGCGAGTTTGCTGTCCCACGATATTGCTTGTGGAACGTGTATCCGCGATACGGCACGGCGGTACGGGATAGAAGCTCAGCGCGCCCGGCTGCCCGGGAGGCGCATAGTACCCATTCACATCCACCACCAAATGCGTAGCATCGGTCACGTATACGTCGATCGCCCCATTGGTTCCCGCCGGCACAATCGCCGCATTCGCGACCACGCTTCCATCCAAGGCATTCAAGGTGGATACCGTCGGCTGCGACTGTCCCGTTGGCCATGTCGTTAAGAATCCCAGTGGACCCTGCGGCACCACGGTCATGTTCAACGAATACGACTGCGCGGTTGCCGGGATGCCACAGGGCGCTGTCCTCACGGCGATGGTTCTGGTTGCACGGGCATTGATGATCCCACCGGCGTTGCGCGTATCCGTGATTCGGCACGGTGCCACTGGATAAAATGCCAGCGCACTTCCACCGGGAGGCGTGAAATATCCATTGATATCCAGAATCACTTCCGAGTCTTCGGTGACAAATACGCTCACTGCTCCATTCAAACCCGCTGGCACAATCGCGGCGTTCGCCGTAACTCCGCCATCGAGCGCATTCAGTGTGGAAACGACAGGCTGGGATTGCGCAGTGGGCCAAATCGACAGGTAGCCGAGTAACCGGCCCCTCGGCACAACGGTGACGTTCAAGGAATATCCCAGCGCCGTGCTGGGAATGCCGCAAACACCCGCGGGTATGGGGAAGTCGCGCTTCACGCCGCCCGTGAGGAACGGTGTCCCGAACGCGCCGGTGAATCCAAGTCCGCGGGTATCCGCCACGCGGCACGGACTCACCCTCACGAACTGCGACGGCGGTGCTACGCCCGTTCCGGTCACGAACGAAAGCGTGGCTGACGAAGCAACCCCGCCGGCGTTCCTCGCAACGATCCGCCAGTAGTAGCGGGTGCTGGCCGAAAGAGTGCCTGGCGAGTAGGTTGTTCCGGCGATGTTGGTCACAAGGGGTGGGTTGGAGGACGTACCGAAATAGACATCGTAAGATGTTGCTCCCGCCCCGGCAGTCCATTCCAGTGCCGGTTTGAGCGGCATTCCGTTGGTGTTGTCAGGCGGAGAGAGGTTTGTGGGTGCGCCCGGTGGGTTGATCGCCCCGTTCACGACGATCGTGAAAGCGCCCGAACCTGAGAACGCCGCCGCCATGACCCGGTAGGTTCCCGTGGACGGCAATGTGAACACTCCGGCGCCCGCGGGGATCCGGGAATTTGTGCCTGTGCCGCTATCGTCGTCACTGGCGAGGATCGTGCCCGTGGGACTGACCAGATACAGGAATGTGTCGAAGATCGTTGAATCCATTGAAATGGAAATCTGCTGTCCCGCCGTGCCTGCGAACGAATAGGTCTGGGCAGTGCGGTTACTGAAGACGCAACTGAATGAGTTGAGATCGCCGCTAGCGGGCGCGTTGAGGCCGATCGGGATGATCGATAGTGCGCAAGGGTCCACTCCCGTCACAATGAAGGATGCGGAACTGGTTCGCACCATGGCGGGTGCGGCGACAGGTGTCCCCGGGGCCGATCCGAAGAGTTCACCCAGTGTGAACGACATATTCCCCGATGCCGTCAGTTGCACCGTGTATGTGCCATTCGCATTGAATGCGTTGAACTTCGCGCTATAAACACCATCGCCGGGCTGTCCATCGCCACTGGCGTTGGAAGCATCGTCGGTGAAACTGATAGGTATGGCCGAGCCATCCGGGCGCAGGACTCGTCCGGCAACCGTGGCATTGATCAGATTTCGTCCATTGAATTCCGGCGTGGCGGTGATGAGCATCGGATTGGGAGACTGCACCGACTCCGTTTCGGGATTCACCATCAGCTTCGTTGCGTCGTTCACCGAACCAGCGAAGAGTTCCGCCTGGGTCGCTGTACCGGACAGCACGCCGATGTTCCAATCGCCCGTTTGTGGATTCGGGAATGTGTAGAGAACCGCGTTGGCGGAGGTGCGATCCACCGTTCCCCCGGCACCCGTTACGGCTGCATCGCTGGCGTAAATCGCGTTGTTAGGAGCCCGCAGTTCAATGTTCAGAGCATTGGGATTGACAGCGGCAATTCCAAAGGTGACCGACCTCGATCCCTGTTCCACTCGGATGGGAGTGTTCAATCGGACGTTCGGTGTCAACGCCAAAGGTGAATTTGCGAGGATGCCGTTGCCGGTGCTTTCGGCCCAGATTTGAAAGAACAGCGACACGAGACCAAGAGAGCTTGACAGCCCGAAGTATTTTCCGCCGGTTTGGGTCGCAACGGACTGCAACACCGCTTGTCCGCTGGCGGTTATGCTTGCACCCACACCGACCGTGAGCACCGCGACTCCCTCGGCCTTGATCGACGGAACCACCGTCGATGGCTCGGGTCCGGAGTTATGGTCACCATCGGTCAACAGCACGATCACCTCGTCGCAAGACCGTGGATTCGCCGCCGTAATCTGCGATAGCGCCGCCGACAACCCGTTGCCAATGCCGGTCGCTCCGTTGGCGACAAGGGAATTGATTGCCGAAATCGCACCGTTCTTGGTTGTTTGACTGGCGATTTGGGTGAGTGGAAACATTACCGATGCCGAGTCAGCGAAGGAGACGACACCCACCTGATCGCCAACTTGCAGGGCATTGATGAACAAGCCAGATGCCTGCTTGGCGAAAACGAGACGCTGTTCATCCAACATGCTGCCGGAACGGTCGATCACGATGATCACCCGGAGTCCGCCGGCACTGGTTTGGAATGTGGGGGCGGCGACGGTGGGCACTGCAAAGTTGGGAAGCGCGGGGGCGGTCGCGGGTCGCTTCGATTTGGCGATCGTCTCCCAAACCGAGCAGGGGGCGTTGTTCTGCACACCGCAGTTTCTATTCTTTGCCGACTGCCAGGTCACATCGGAGGGATCGTGGTTCGCACGAACGCAAAATTCCTTCAAGGTATACGTGGTTCCGCCGCCAGACCGTCCACCTCGCGAGAAATAGTTGTCCATTAGCGAGTAGCCAAGCGAGGCGCTCTCAAGGCTGCGCAGCGCGCAAACGGCGTCTCCGCCGGGGCCCGAGTATTCGTCTCTCACGGCAAACGAATGATGAGCCATCTCATGGGCGAGCGTAAACGCAACGCCAGCCCCCGTCGGATTGGCCATATCGTCACCGCTGCCATTGGTCTGGCCGCGGTAATACATCATGATGTGCTGGCCGCGAACTCCATACAAGCCGGCCGAAGCATTTGCTCGTCCGTTGCCGGGATTTACCCAAAATTCAGCGGATTCCGAGCATCCACTGTTATTCACGATCGTGATTCTGCCCCATCGTTGTTGGGCATCCGTGGCGTCGGCGAAGCTCTGGTTGGCACCTGTGAAGGCGGTTTGAATATTGGCTAGTTCCGCAGCCGTGGCGTTGAATCGCACCGACACGCAAAAGTTGTAAACTCCGCTCGCAAACGTTCCGTTACCAGCTTGCGCGCCCGGGGATAGAATCCCCAGCGCCAAAGCAATCGACCAAATTGTTTTTCTCATTTCTTTTCCTCTTACTTCGTTGTATACAGCGTGGTTTGAACCAAACCGACGCTGCCGTTCATTACCAGATATTCCCAACCCGTCGCAGTCCGCAAAGCCTGCGACTGGACATCGTCCAAAGCCACAAAATCGCCCGGCTGCGCACTCGAACGTTGAATCGCTGCCCTCACCGCAGGCGGCAGACCTTGCGGTCCGGCGAACTTGCGTCCACGATCTTCCATCGTTTTCCGGCGCTCCGCTGTCACTGGAACCGTTTGTATGTATCCGCTGGCGAGCTTCGTCTGCCCAAGCGTCTGCCCGATTCCCATCGCCCGGCGGATCCACTCGCGCAGCTCAGTGGGTGCCGCGCCGAGGACACCCCCCGTGAGGCGTCCGCCGTGGTCCAAATGAAACTGATCGCCGTCCTCAATCCCGGTCTGGCCCCAATACCGCTTTCCGAATGCCGCTTGTGGCAGCGCCGCAAGGCTTGGTTTTCCTTTCCTGGCAGCGGTCACGACGAGCAGGTAGCGGTCGTATTGGTAAAAGTCCGCAGTCCCGTCCGGATGAAGAGACAGAACGGAGGCAATTGGGGACTGTAGGGGTTCGACCGTCAGGCGCACATCCGCTGCCGCGCACCCATTGGAGAAGAGAGCCACGGTGGCAATCAACCAAGGGAGTGCGACTGCCGGTGCGGCATCGCCACCGGGGATCCTCGAAAAGCCTGAACAGGTTCTCTGGGTCTGCACGAAGGCGCCCTCTTCCGGGGTTAGAATCGGCTAAGAATACGATATTACTCGTCTGATGCCTGTTTGGCAACCGGTACCGATGTTTAGACTATGTTAAGCAATGTTTAGCGATGTGAAGCGCTTTCCGCCAAAATGCAACAAAGGCTCCGAATGCCGAAGCACTCGGAGCCTTCTTTGCTTGCACTCGTTCGAACTCTATGGCGCAAAGTAGCCGTTGATGTCGAGGATCACATGGGAGACATCGGTGAAGTATGCCGCAATCTGCCCGGTGGTTCCCGCCGGAACGATCGCCGCATTCGCCGTCAAACTGCCATCCACTGCATTCAACGTCGATACCGTCGGACGCGCAACCCCCGTCGGAAACAGCGTCAAAAAGCCCAACGTCGGTGCGGGCAGTACGGTCGCATTCATCGAATATGCCCGCGCCGTTGCCGGCACATTGCAGGGACTCGACAACACCGGGAAGTCCCTCGTCGCATCTCTTGCCGGTATGGGTCCACCCAACGGACCATTCGGCAGGCGTGTATCGGCCACGCGGCACGGCAGCAGCGTATAGAAATTCAACGCGCCCACCGCACCGGGAGGCGCAAAATATCCCGTCACGTCGACAATCAAATCGGTGGCATCGGTCGCAAACGCATTGATGTCACCAGCGCTGCCCGCAGGCACAATCGCCAGATTGGCAGTCACTGTTCCGGTCAAAGCGTTCAACGTGGACACCGTGGGACGCTGCGATCCAGATCCGCCGGTCCACAATGTCAGGAAGCCCAGAAGCTGTTTCGGCACCACTGTGACGTTGGTGGCGTAAGCGGTGGCTGTCGATGGGACGCCGCATCCACCGGCATTCGCCACAATCACGGAGCGTGTTGCGTTGGCGGCCAAGGTTCCGCCGCCGCCGGTGAGGCGAGAATCAATGATGCGGCAGGGCGTCACAGGATAGAAGGCCTGCCCATTGGAATTGGTTCCCTGCGGAACGAAGACACCGTTCACATCGATCAGCACATCGGCGAGATCGGTCACAAAAACGTTCACCGATCCATCGGATCCCGCAGGCACAATCGCGGCGTTCGCCTTGATGCGTCCATCGAGCGAGTTCAGCGTGGACACCAGCGGCTGGCTCAATCCGCCCGGCCATATCGTGAGATAGCCGAGCGAGCCTCGCGGCACCACCGTGATGTTCAATGAGTAGGCGGTGCTGTTGGTGGGAACTCCACAGGCGGATCGAATCGGGAAGTTGCGTGTGGCGACCGCCGATAGGGCGGGTCCACCGAGAAATCCATTGGGATTGCGTGTATCCACCATACGGCAGGGCGCGATGGGCACGAACTGCAGCGGTGCCGGAGCCGAGCCGACACCCGAGTACACAAAGGCCGCGCCGGAGCTGGAGGAGTTTTCATTCGGCAGCGTATTGATGCCTGTGTTGGAAGTATCTTCGCCGATGGCACCGGAAATGACAGTATCGCCGGAAACCGAGACGGATCCACCGAAGCTGTCGCCAACGATGGTGTTGCCTCCATTGGCGTTTTGCAGAATCACTTCCTGATTCCAAACGCCTGCGCCGCTGCGCACGAAAACGAAGGCTGAGTTGGCCGCATCGGACCCCAGCACGGCGGTGTTTCCCGATATTGCAGCCGAGATGCCGAAATACTGGATCGCACCAAGAGTGGTGGGTTTGAGATACGCCTCCTGTGCCCAGTTGCCCGCGGTACGGACGAAAACAAACGCGGCACCCCTGTCCATCGAAGCTTCGTTCGGACTCGAATTCACACCCGATGTCGCGCTGTCTTCATACGGCGCACCGACCACAATCAGATCTCCGGCGATGGCTACCGCCGAGCCAAAGACATCCTGCACTGACGTCTGGCCGACCGATCCGGACTTCAGCAAAGCTTGCTGTGTCCAGTTGGTTCCGCCGCGGACAAAAACGAACGCCGCGCCGGATAGCAGCGCGCTTTCGTTCTGCGCGGGATTCACACCCGTGCCATTGGTGCTTTCACCCGGCGAACCCACCACTGCGGTTTCGCCGGAGATGCTGACGGACAATCCAAACCCGTCACCATTCTGCGTAGTGCCAACTCCACCGGGCTTGAGGTAAGCTTGCAGGGCCCACGATCCGGCCACTCGCACGTAGACGTAGGCCGCGCCGCAATTGAACCCGGAATCGTTCGGGGTGCTCGTGGTGCCTGTCGTCGAACTGCCTTCATTGGGGGCACCGACAATGAGCGAATCGCCGGAAACCGCAATCGAAAAGCCAAAGCGGTCGTTGATTTGGCCATTGCCAACGGCAGAAGGTTTGAGATAGCCCTGTTGGAACCAGGTGGTTCCGCTACGCGCGAAAACATACGCCGCGCCGCTGTCTTGGGCGTTCTCATTGATCGTACTGTTCACCCCGAGGTTCGAGCTGTCTTCCAGATACGCACCCACCGCGATCGTGTCGCCGGAAATCGCTACAGCAGATCCAAAAAGGTCACCGATCTGAGACGATCCCACAGCCGAAGGCTTCAAATACGCCTGCTGTGTCCAGACCCCGCCGCCGCGGACGAAAACATAAGCCGCACCAGCGTCTGTCGCCGCTTCGTTCGGCGTGCTGTTGATTCCGGTATTCGCCCCATCCTCGCCACGCGCGCCCACAACAACGGTGTCTCCGGAAACGGCTACCGACGAACCAAACGCGTCCCCGGCTTGTGTGGATCCAATGGCTGCCGGTTTCAAAAAGGCCTGTTGCGCCACCGGATCGATATGAATCGGATACCTCGCGCCCCGATCGTCCACAACCATTCGCACTGTATCACCAGCGGATTCCATCCGCGACGGCAGCGCCGCCCCAGTGGCGTCCCACGCGCGCAATCCGCTGTAATTCATCACGCCGTTGCCTGCGGCATCCACGAACCGGATCGCCGAACCAGCGCCTCGGGGACGCAGCCCACCCCGTACTCTTAGTACCAACTCTGCGCGGCTTCTCTTTTCAGAAAGTGTAAAGCCATGTTCCAATCCACGCTTATCGTTGAGAAACCACTCCTCAATCCCTTGCGGCCACTGGTAGCGGACTCGATTCTTTTCCACAATAAGCTTGGTACCTATGTTCACCGGTTGGCCTTGCGACTCGATGAGGTCGAGCCCCCAGGTCCAGATCTTGCCGTCCGGGCGGATCTCAAAACCACGACCGTCGAAGTGTGCGCGCCATTCCTGCGCGCGATTGCGGGATGTGAATCCCTGTCCATCGGCAAAGGCTGTGTGGCGGTGGCGCTCATATTCAGCGCGGATCTGAGCCCAATCAGCGACCTTGATTCCGGCCGGCGGATTCATCGCAGGAAGCGAACGGACCTCACGCGCGAGAAGAGGGGCGATCAAAAGAAATGGAAGATAATGCAACTGTTTCATCCGTCGTTAGTCTAACAGGCGGACATGATGGCGTGGCATGGTACCTGGGTTTCCTGGTACCCCAACGCCGTAGTTCGGGGGAACTTCTCAGCGGATGCGCCTTACGCCAGAATCTCTTTGATCACACGTCCACCGATATCGGTGAGCTTCTTGTAACGGCCCGCGTGTAGATAGGTCAGCCGGTTCTGATCCAGCCCCATCAGGTGCAACAGCGTCGCATGGATATCCCGCACCGGGATCTCTTCATTTGCGGCTCGCACCGAAAAATCATCCGTCTCGCCGAAGGTCGCGCCAGCCTTCACGCCCGCGCCGGCCATCCACACGGCGAGTCCATATTGATTGTGGTCCCGACCCGGACGATCGGTCGTCAGATTGTTATCGAACGGCGTCCGCCCCATCTCCGAAGCCCACACCACCAGCGTCGAATCAAGCAACCCGCGGGATTCAAGATCCGCCAGCAGGCCCGCGATCGGCTTGTCGACCTCCTGCGAATGCACCGCAATGCGCTCTTTGATGTTGCCGTGATCGTCCCACCGCGATTCGCCCGCGCCATGCAGCAGTTTCACGAAGCGAACGCCGCGTTCCACCATGCGGCGGGCCAGCAAACATTGGCGTCCGAAGGGTTCGGTTACGGTGTCGTCGAGTCCGTAGAGCTTGCGTGTGGCCTCGGATTCCTGACCAAGATCCACCAATTCCGGAGCCTTAGCTTGCATGCGGAAGGCCAGCTCATAGGCCGCGATGCGAGCTTCGAGTTCGAGTGTGTTCGTTCGTTCAGCCGCATGCTGCTGGTTGAACTTCTTTAACAGATCCAGCTCTGTACGCTGTTCCGTTGCTGAGCCGTGCGGATGCAGATCGACGATCGGTGCGGATCCGTTGCGGAACAGCGTGCCCTGGTGTTCGGCGGGCAGATAGCCGTTGCCCCAGACACTTGCGCCGCCGATGGTGGATCCGCGATGGTCACCCATCACGATGAAGCCGGGCAGATCTTTGTTCTCGGATCCCAGCCCATAGTTGACCCACGCGCCGATCGATGCGCTGCCAGGAAACTGATTGCCCGTCAGCGTGTGATAAACCGCAGGCCCGTGGTTGTTGTTGTCGACTCGGATGCCGTGCACAAAGGCCAACTTGTCGGATTGCCTGGCCAGATGTGGAATCAGGCTGGACATCCAACGGCCCGCTTGGCCGTGCTGCTTGAAGTCCCCACAGGGCGGAATGATGCGGTTTGGAGCCTCGGAAAACGTCGCGATTTCGCCTTCTGTGCGCACAGCCTTGGGCATCTGCTGTCCGGCGCGTTTGATCAACTCGGGCTTGTAATCGAACAAGTCCATTTGGCTGACGCCGCCTTCGAGAAAGAGAAAGATGCAGTTCCTGGCCTTGGATTTGTGATGCGGCGCGGCTTGCAGCAAGCTGCTGAAGGCGAGTCCGCCGAGTCCCAGGTAGGCGTCGAACAGTAGATGGCGACGGGATTTAATCGACATACAGAAACTCGTTGGACTCCAATAATACCCGGCAGATTCTCGTCAAAGGATGCATCTGAAACATCTCTAGTTCAGCAGGTTTGGGAGGCCGCTGCAATGCGATCTCGAAAGCTCTCTCGACTTGCTGTTTGCGATCGCCACCCAACTTTTCGATGCGCGCCGCAAGTTCGGCTGACTCTTCGCGCAACAGATCGCCATTCATCATATTCAACGCCTGCAGTGGAGTCGTCGTGTTGATACGGCGTTCGCAGCTCTCGCTGAAGACGATCGCATCGAACGATGCCATCATCGGCAAGGGCAGCGAGCGGCGCTGAAACACGTACACAGACCGCCGCCGCGCGTCTTCTTCTTTGTCGTTCGATTCCCACATGATGCCGCCGCCGCGGCCATAACGCGCAAAATCGGCGAGATCGGCCGGCAGCGGGGGAAACACACTCGGTCCGCCTCGGTCTGGATTCAACCGTCCGCTGACCTGCAGCAGGCTATCGCGAATGGCTTCCGCTTCGAGTCGACGGCGGTTGAAATGCGTCAACAAGCGGTTGTCTGGATCCGCATTCACAGCTCCACCTTCAGACGATTGTCGGTACGTCTGCGAGGTCAGCATCAGCTTATGCATGGCCTTCGTATCCCAGCCGGAATCCATGAAACGCACGGCGAGAAAATCCAGCAATTCAGGATGCGAAGGCTTGTCGCCGTTGCGTCCAAAGTCCGATGTGGTGCGGACGAGCCCTTCGCCGAAGTGCTGCCGCCACATCCGATTTACCATCACGCGGGCGGTGAGCGGATTGTCGCGCGAGGCAATCCACTTGGCGAGCGTTGAGCGCCAGCCACGCGTCGGATACTGGCGATAACGATCTGTTTCCGCTGCGGCTGGCACTTCCTTCCCAGCGATCGCTGTGGGAAAGCCAGGTTCCACGGCTTCGCGCGGATAGCGATAGTCGCCGCGCAACAGGATCCGCGTGGGCGCGACATCCGGACCCGACGGCGGGCCGGGCACCGGCACCACACCCACCGAGTGCGGACGCCAACGATTGGTCCGGTTTCGCAGCTCTTCCAAGCGCGAGGAAAGTTCCGCATAGCGCGACTTCTCTTCTTTGCTGAGAATCGATTTCGCATTGTGCTCGGCCAGCCCTTCACGACGGACATCGTCTTTGTCCAAAGCTTGGAACCGTCCGGCGGGATCGATGGTTTTGTAGGCTTCGATCAAGCGCGCCAGCATTTTGTCTTCGAGTGCATCCAACGGCTGCTGCTCTTCCGGATCGCCAGTGCGTTCCGCTGCCGCGCGGATCTCGAGGTAGCGATCCTTCTCCGCTTCGGTGAAGATGCGCTGCTTGGGCAAGCGTATTTCCAAACGAAGATCGGCCTTCTTGAACTCTTTGGCAGGGGCGGCACGCTCGGCGCGAACACGGATCAGCTTGGGCAATAGCTCCACATCCATGGCCTCGAGCGCCTTCTTTTCCGGGCCGCCGTTGATAAGGGCCTCAAGTTCCGCGACCTTTGCCGAAGCTTTTGCCGCAAAGGCTTTGTCCTTGAATGGAACATCCGGCGAGTCCTGCGGTTGCGTCGTATTGAAGAAGGCCTGCAGGCGATAGTAGTCGCGCTGCGGAATGGGATCGTACTTGTGATCGTGGCAGCGTGCGCAGCCGACGGTGAGTCCGAGAAATACCGAAGAGGTGGCGGTCGTGACCTCGCTGAGATAGTTCTGACGCACTTCGGCGGCGACGAGATTCGAGCGATCCCAAGGGGCGACGCGGAGAAATCCTGTGGAAATATAGCCTTGCGGATCCGGCTGATAGTTGTTGCGGGACTTGCTGTGCTCATCGCCGCCGGCAAGTTGCGCGATTACGAACTTGTCATAGGGCATGTTCGCATTGAACGCATCGACGACCCAGTCGCGATAGCGCCAGACGTTGCCGAGCGCGCCGTCACCTTCGAGTCCGCTGGTTTCGCCATAGCGCGCGAGGTCGAGCCAGTGGCGACCCCAACGTTCTCCATAACGTGGATCGGCGAGCAGTTTGTCGACGAGCTTTTCGTAGTTGGGATCGGCGAGATAGGCGTTCATCTCGTCAAGCGTGGGAGGCAGGCCGACTAGATCGAAGTAGAGGCGGCGCGCGAGCGTGCGCGAACTGGCAGGAGGCGCAGGCTTCAGTCCACCTAATTTCGCCAGGATAAATCCATCGACGGGGTTCGCGGCGTCAAGGGGAACCTTGCTCAAGACCGGCTTCTCAAAAGACCAATGGACTTTCGAAACGCTACTGCTTGCGGCGGGCAGCGTGCGAATCCATTGCTCGACAACCGCAATTTCGTGAGGTGCAAGCGATGCGCCCATCGGCATACGCGGAGTGATCTCGCCTTTGAGCATCTTCACCAAAGGGCTCTGTTCCGGATGCCCGGGAATGACAGCGGGTCCGCGACGGGCACCACCGGCGAGCATCGCGTTGACGGATTCCACAGAGAATCCACTGGATCTCACACGCGCGGAATGGCAGGCCGTGCATTGACGGTTGAGGATCGCGGGGGCATCCTCCGCTGCGGCGAAGGAGACAAGAAGCGCGAGGGTCCACATCGTACTCAGCATATCGGAAATTTTCAGCGTAACTTTTTTGGCGCTGTAGCGAATCACGTGCCGAGGCTAGTCAAACAACATGATTCAACAACAGATCAAGATCGCTCTGCTCTTGCTTTCCGCAACCGCCACCGCATTCGCTCAGAGCGATGCGCGCCGCCCGCTACAGTTCAATTCCGGATCTCCGGCCGTGATCAACGAACCCGGAACCTACGTTCTGACACGCGACATCTCCACCCGCGGTGGAACGGCGCTGATGATCACCGCCAACAACGTCACGCTTGACCTGAATGGATTCACGATTCAAGGCCCTGGGCAGCAGGTTGGCAATGGAATTGTCATCTCCGGCGCGACCGGAGTCCGCGTGACCAACGGCATCATCGCCGACTTCGGCTTTGGCGTGATGGTTGCGAATTCGAACAACGTGACGCTTCGTGATCTCAGTATCCGCGCCGCTGGCCAACCGCCAATCGCACCTCCGCCTGCTACCGGCATCATGATCGTACAGTCGAAGTCGGTTGTGGTTGAGGACAACAACCTTTACAACGTCGGCTTGGGAATTTTCGTCCGCGGTGGCCGCAGTTTGGGCAATCGCATCGCCAACAATACCATCGCCGCGGCGTCCAACGGCATTTTCGGCATCTGCTACAACCCGACCGATTCCGATCCGATGTCTCCTCGCGGAGACGTCATCAGTGGCAACCACATCGTCGGATACGCAACCGGCATCCAGATGGCGGCTACTGCACCTTACAACGTCATTCGGGCCAATACAATCGCTTTCGGCAACACAGGTATCGACAACGCCAACACGACCAACATCGTCGATGGCAACTGGACCGTTAGGATCCAGTAGTTGCCGCCCCAAACGCGATGATCTCTGCCCGCTTGGATGTTTCGGTATCCAGGCGGGCACGTCATTTTTATTCGGTAGAGCGCAAATTCCGTTTCCGGATTGTACTTTTGATAGCATGTTCTCATGCTCGCCAGACGCGCGATCGCGTTATTTGTGACCGCGCTTCCTGCTGTTTTCGCGCAGGAAGAAAGCGGCACTGTCTTCTTTGAAAAGAACATTCGGCCATTGCTGGTGAAGCAATGCTTGGGATGCCACTCGTCCGCTAGCAACCCGGTGATGGGTGGCTTACGGCTCGACGACCGAGTGGCCGCGTTGCAGGGTGGCAGCCGGGGACCCTCGATTGTCGTTGGCAATCCCGCCGAAAGCCTCTTGATCAAAGCCATGCTGCATACGACCGGCGCTTTAAAAATGCCTCCGGGGCCCAAGATGAAGGCTGCTGACGTCGCCTTGTTTGCGCAGTGGATCCAGATGGGTGCCCCCTGGGGAGCTTCGGCGGCGATCGGCGAGGTCAAGAAAGAGAAGTTCTGGGCGTTCGTTCCGCCAGTGGTACCGGCGACACCTGCGGTGAAGAATCGAGAGTGGGTTCGGAATCCCATCGATGCGTTTGTCTTGGCGGGATTGGAGCCGAAGGGTTTGTCGCCCGCAAAGCCTGCGGACAAGCGTACCTTGCTTCGTCGCGCGACCTACGATCTGACGGGCCTGCCTCCCACAACTGCGGAAATACAGGCGTTTTTGAATGATTCTTCCCCGGATGCGTACGCCAGAACGGTCGATCGTTTGCTTGCATCGCCCCGCTACGGCGAACGCTGGGGACGCCACTGGCTCGACGTCGCGCGCTATGCCGATTCCAACGGACTCGATGAGAATCTGGTTTACAAAAACGCGTTTCGGTATCGCGATTACGTGATCGCGGCCTTCAACGCCGACAAGCCTTACGATCGCTTCGTGCAGGAACAGCTTGCTGGCGATCTCTTGCCAGGTGGCAATGAATACGAACGCTGGACCGCGACGGGCTTCCTGTCTTTGGGCGCGAAAATGTTGGCGGAGGACGATCCGCGCAAAATGGAAATGGATATCGTCGACGAGCAGGTCGACACCACCACGCGTGTTTTTCTGGGCATGACCGTCGGTTGCGCACGCTGCCACGATCATAAGTTCGATCCCATCTCGCATGCCGACTACTATTCGCTGGCGGGCATCTTCAAGAGTTCAAAGACGATGGAGAATTTCAAAGTCGTCGCCAAGTGGCATGAGTACGTACTCGCGCCAAAAGAAGATCGCGACCGCCTCGCCGCGCATGAGGCAAAGATTGAGGCCAAGCGCAAAGAGATCACCGAAGTGACCAAGGTGGAGAACGAGAAGTTGGTTGCGGCCGCAACGAGCCGCATCGGTGCGTATTTGTTGGCCGCCGCGCACCTGCAACGCGATGAGCAGGTGAAGGTTGCACCGCTGGAATCCACGCCTGCCGGTGCGATGGTCGTTACCGCTGGCTCGTTCTCCACGGGCAACGTTCCGAAGACGCTTGAGAAGAAGAAGTCGAACGTAGCGAAGGATGCGAAGGGGCCGTTCTATGCCGAATACCCGATCGATGCTGCGGAAACAGGCGCCTATCAGATCGATGTTTTCGAACAGGAAAAAGGCGCAGGGACACCGGATCTCTGGGTGAACGGCGAATGGATGCGGCGCGGAGATCCGCCAGTGGAAAATCGCGAGGCTTCGCCGGAGGCGGGCGGTTGGACCTACGTCGCCATCGTGCCGCTCAAGAAGGGCGCGAACACTGTAAGACTCGAGCATGCGAATCGTTTTCCTTACTTTGAAAAGCTGCTGATCGCCAAGAATACGCTGCCCGTCACGCCGCTCACGTCGGTGCAGGTGGCCGCGAAGTATCGAGTGAATCCGGGCTTTCTCGATCATCTCGTCGACTACCTGACGCGTTCCAATGGTTCCGTCGCTTCGCCCTTGTACGCATGGGAAATTCTGGGCACGGACGCAAAACGCAGCGATTGGGTATCGGACGCCGCGAAGCTCTTCACCGATGACGCGAGGACGCCCGAGGCCTTGGCCGCGCACTACGAAACGCTGTTCCAACAAGCTCTCGGCGCGGGTGCGGAGACCAAGGATCCGGGGCTCAAGGCGCTGCATGCTTTTCTTAAAGAGAAGTTCGGACCCTTCCGTGCACCTGAGAACGCGCGCCGCTACTACGCCATGACTGTTCGCGGTCAGTTGACGGAACTAGACCTGCAACTGAAGGATCTCGAAAAGGCAACGCCTGAGTTTCCGAAAGCGATGGGCGTGCGTGAAGGCGAAAAGATCGCAGATCTGGCGATCCACCTGCGCGGCAGTCACTGGACACTCGGGAAAACGGTTCCGCGCCGTTTTTTGAGTGCTGTCGCAACCGAGGAGGAGCAGCCAAAGCTCGACGATAAAGAGAGTGGACGCCTGCAACTGGCGCAGTGGATCACGCGAAAAGATCATCCGTTGACAAGCCGTGTGATGGTGAATCGCCTGTGGCGCTGGCACTTTGGACGTGGCCTTGTCGCGACGGTGGATAACTTCGGACGCCTCGGCGAGAAGCCGTCGAATCAGCCGCTGCTCGACTGGCTTGCATTGCAGTTTGTGGACAAGGGCTGGTCAATGAAGGCGATGCATCGCCTGATGATGTTGACGAATGCGTATCAGATGTCGAGTGACTATGACGCAAAGGCGTTTGAAGTCGATCCGCAAAACATTTCGATGTGGCGCATGCCCCGCCGCCGGTTGGAAGTGGAAGCGATACGCGACGGCATCATGACCGTATCCGGCGGACTTGCTCACGGCACCACGGGCAGCATCCTCAAATACAAAGACCGCCAGTATGTTTCGAATACGTCGAAGGGCGGCGATATCGACTATGACAGGCAGATCCGTTCGGTGTACATTCCAGTGGTGCGGAGTTCGCTGTACGATGTGTTCCGCGCGTTCGATTTGCCGGATCCATCGTCGTTGAATGGCGATCGCGATTCGACCGTTGTGGCCCCCCAGGCCCTGTTCATGATGAACAGTTCGGTGATGCTGCAGCATAGCCTGAAGCTGGCTGAGCGACTCCTGAGCACGCAGCAGGATGACGCGGCGCGAATCCGGGAGGCTTATGAATCGGCTCTGGCACGTCCGCCAACGCCGCAGGAAGTGGATCGAGGGCAGACGTTTGTCGCCCGCATGGAACGCGAGTGGCAGGGTGATCGCAAGAAGGCTTGGCAGAGCTTCTGCAAGTCGCTGTTGTCTTCGAATGAGTTTATCTACCTGAACTAAACGATATGAATCGCCATTGGAATAGTTTTCTCAACCAGACTGTCTCGCGCCGCGATCTGTTGAAGGCGTCGAGCATCGGCTTTGGCAACCTCGCCCTTGCCGGGATGCTTGCCGAACGAGAGGCGCGCGCAGGCGTGGATCCGCTGGCGGTGAAGCAGCCCCACTTCAAGCCGCGCGCCAAACGCGTCATCTTCCTTTTCATGCATGGGGGACCCTCGCAGGTCGATACATTCGATTACAAGCCGCTGCTGAAGCGCGATCACGGCAAACCTTTGCCGTTTGCGCGTCCCAAGGTGGTCTCGGGGCAAACGTTCAATCTGCTGCAGTCGCCCTGGGCGTTCAAGCAGTATGGACAGAGCGGGGCCTGGGTCAGCGATCTCTTCCCGGAAGTCGCCAAATGTGTCGACGATATGTGCTTCATCAAATCGATGTGGGGTTCGAACTCGCGCCACGGCGGCGCATTGCTCGAACTGCACACCGGGTCCGACACGTTCATGCGTCCCAGCATGGGTTCATGGGTGACCTATGGTCTAGGCACCGAGAACTCGTCAATGCCCGGCTATCTGACGATTTCTCCTACGCAATCGCACGGTGGTGGCAACAATTTTGGATCGGCATTTTTGCCCGCGCCCTATGCGGGCACGCCGATTGGATCGGTCGGCATCGCCGCGCGCGAGGCAAGAATCCCCTTCATCGCAAATAAAGAGACGCCTCGCAAAATGCAGCGGTTGGAGATCGATTATTCGCAGGAACTGAATCGCAAGCAATTGGAATCGACCGGTCCGGATCATGCTCTCGAAGGGCGCATCGAGTCGTTCGAGTTGGCTTTTCGGATGCAGGCTGAGGCGCCCGAGCTACAAGATCTCAGCAAAGAGAGCGAGGCTACGCAAAAGATGTACGGCCTCGATAATCCGGTGACCGAGGACTTCGGACGCCAGTGTTTGATGGCGCGCCGCTTCTCGGAAAAAGGTGTCCGTTTCGTGCAGGTGAGCCACACCTACAAGTGGGATCAGCATGAGAACCTGAAGCGCGATCACTCGCAGAATGCAGCGGAAGTCGACAAACCGATCGCGGCCCTTTTGAAAGATCTAAAGGCGCGCGGGTTGCTTGAGGATACGCTGGTGCTGTGGGCCGGCGAGTTCGGGCGCACGCCTACTGCGGAAGGATCTGACGGACGCGATCACAATCCGGAAGCCTTCACGGTGTGGATGGCGGGTGGCGGTGTGAAGCCGGGCTTCTCGTATGGCGCGACGGATGACTACGGATACTATTCGACGGTCAACAAAGTACACTTCCACGACCTGCATGCGACGATTCTGCACTTGCTCGGAATGGATCACCTGAAGTTGACGTATCGTTTCGCAGGCCGCGATTTCCGGCTGACCGATATCCACGGCAATGTGGTGAAGGACATCCTCGCTTAAATGCTGAGCTCCGTGTCGATATACTGAGCTTTGCATCGCCGAAGCCTTCTGACCGCAGCAGTGGGAGCCTCTTTGCTGCGCTGGCCACGGATCCGCGCGGCCGATCTGGCCGTGCGTCTGCGCAAAGCCAATCCCTACGAGGCATTGCTGCCGTTCACCGATCCCGTCAAAGACGAGTTCGAATGCGAGAAGCAGGCCATCGAGATCCTGCGCCGCTTGCGATCGCTCACCGCTGAACAACGAGCCTGGCGCGATCGCTTCGGAACCGCACGCTACACTCGCTTCTACCCGCTCTCTGAAGATCGAGTCCGCTTCGAAGTTGCCAGTATCGATTCCAAAGGCGCGCATCACTACCGTACCGGGCACTGGGCCTCTAAAGATCTCACTCCCCTCGACGAAACGCATGTCCAGGCCCCCAAGCCGCTCTTCAGCGACATCACCGGCGCCCTCTTCGGATCTTCCCCCACCTTTCGCGATCAGTTGGCGAAAGGCATCCCCTACTGGCGCTCGCGCCTCGACCTCGCCACCGGCATCAACATGTTCGGCAACAACGGCGTCGCAGTCGGCGATATAGACAACGATGGATCCGACGAGATCTACGTCTGCCAGCCCAGCAGCCTGCCGAATCGATTGTTCAAAAAGAAAGGCGCGACCTACGAAGACATCGGCGCGCGGGCCGGTGTGGATCTTCTCGATGACACCGCCGCCGCTCTCTTCGTGGATCTTCGCAACAATGGCCTGCAGGATCTGATTGTCCTCACACCGTCGACGATCCTGCTGTTTCTCAACCAAGGCAACGGCCGATTCCATCACGTCCCCGATGCTTTTCGTTTCGCCACGCCGCCGCAGGGAACTTTCGCCGGCATCTCCGCCGCCGACTACGATCGCGATGGCAAACTCGATGTCTACATCTGTTCGTATCTGTATTTTCAGGGTGAAGATCAATACCGTTACCCCGTCCCCTATCACGACGCCCAACTTGGACCCGCCAATTTCCTCTTCCGCAACCGCCTCGGCGAAGGTGGCTTCTTCGAAGACGTTACCGAGGCCACCGGCATGAACGTCAACAACAATCGCTATAGTTTTGCAGCCTCGTGGTGCGATTACGACGACAGTGGCTGGCCCAGCCTTTACGTCGCCAACGATTTCGGCCGCAACAATCTCTATCGGAACATCGATGGCAAGTTCCAGGACGTCGCCGCGGAGGCCGGTGTCGAGGACATTGGTCCGGGAATGAGCACCGCTTGGTTCGACTATGACGGCGACGGGCGCCCGGATCTCTACGTCGCGAACATGTGGTCGCCCGCGGGTCAGCGAGTGACCAGCGATTCGGCCTTCGGACCCACACGCCTCGGTCTGCCCAAGGCCGCTTATCACGGCCATACAAAAGGCAACTCGCTGTACCGCAATGCCGGCAACGGCAAGTTCGAGTATACGGAGCAGGCGGAAATGGGACGCTGGGCTTGGTCCGCCGACGGCTACGATTTCGATCTCGACGGATCGCCGGAAATTTATGTTGCGGCGGGCATGATCACACATGCGGCCGGCAAAGATCTGATGAGCTTCTTCTGGCGGCAGACGATCTCTAAATCGCCCATCGTCAAGGCTCCATCCGCTGCTTACGAAAACGGCTGGAATTGTTTGAATCAACTCGTACGCGAAGACTGGAGCTGGAACGGCCACGAGCCAAACGTCTTCTACAAACGCGTCAACGGCAAGTATGCCGACCATTCAGGCGTTTCCGGTTTGGATCATGCGCTCGATAGCCGCGCGTTCGCGGTGGTCGATCTGGATGGCGACGGCATCCCCGATCTGGTTGTGAAGAATCGTCTGGGTCCGCAATTGACGGCCTATCGGAATGAATCCGTCCCGGCGGGCACGAAGCTGCTTGTTCTGGAACTCGAAGGGGCGGTGAGTAAAGACGCGATCGGGGCGCGGGTACGAGTGAACGGTGTGACGCAATGGATTTCCGCGGGTTCGGGATACATTTCGCAGCACACAAAGCGCCTCTATTTCGGATCTGCGGGGGATGTGGAAGTGACTTGGCCATCGGGCACGAAGCAGAAGTTCCCGAAGCTGAGTGCCGGCTTCCGTTACCGGTTACGTGAGGGCGTCGACGATCCCGCGATGCGCACCGCTCTGCTTGCCCGCGCGCCTCTCGCGCCCGCGCCACCCGTACCGGCGAACAATGATCTGGTGTTCGAACCGACGTGGCTCTGCGATCCGCTGCCCTTGCCGGAAAAGCGTGCCGCGGGATTCGTCACCATCGACGAAGCCTATCTGAAAGATCCTGAACTGGCGGCCGTCTACTCCATTTTTCGCCGCTACATTTTCGACTATCGAAAGGGGCTGGAACTTCCCATCACTTTTCTGGTTGATTCCGAATCGCGCGTTCGCAAGGTCTATCCGGGCGTTCCTTCCGCAGATGTGAAAGCGCGCGATCTGAAGCAATCCCAATCCGGATTGCCGTTCGCGCAGGGCAAGTTCTACCAGAAGCCTGGGCGGAGTTTTCTACGCTTTGCCGGGCCTTTTGCAGCGTCCGGATATCCCAAGCAGGCGTTGCTCTATTTGAGTGAGGAACTAAAGCGCGATCCTTTGAGTTTCAAGACTCAGTTGGCTGTTGGGCAGATTCACTTGGAACTCAACCAGATTGACGATGCTCGGCGACATCTGGAAATCGCGGCGAAATTGAATCCCGTATCGGCTGAATTGTGGAACAATCTGGGCGGAGTGGAGATGGCGAAGCTCGATTACAACGCTGCTCTAGAATGTTTTGAGCGCGCGCTGGCAATCAGTCCCGATCTGCCGTTCGCATTGGTGAACGCAGGACAGGCGCAAAACCGTCTTGGGCGCTCTTCCGAGGCGGAGGCGTTGTTCCGACGTGCTTTGAAGTTGGTTCCCCACGATGCCGATGCCGCCAATCATTTGGGCCTTTTGCTTGCCAGACGCGGAGATCTCGCCGCAGCCGCCAAGCTTTTTCAGCAGGCGATCGCACACCAGCGCGATCACGCCGCAGCCATCAACAATCTCGCAGTCTTGTATCTCCGCGGCGGCAAGCCCAACGACGCGATTGCGGCGCTGCGATACGGCATCGAACAGACCCCGGACTACGATGCGTTCTATTTCAATCTCGCCCGCCTGCATGCGGATCTCGGCGACAAACAGCGCGCTCGCCAAACGATCGAAGAGCTGTTGCAACGCAAGCCCGCGAATCAGGAAGCGCGCCGTATGCTGCAACTCCTCGAAAAACAGTGAATTGTTATAGAATGCTATGGCTAACTGAGTAGCTGTAGAGTGCCTAAAAGTGCTACACTAGGTAATAGGTTAGCAACATGAATAGAACCCCCAACGATGTTCAACTTGCTTTGGCAAGGCGATTCAGGTCTCGTCGCCTTGCGCGAAATCTCAGCCAGGAGGGGCTCGCCAAGAGGGCCGGCGTCAGTTGGGGATCGCTCAAGCGTTTTGAATATAAGGGCCTCATTGCTATCGATTCGCTTCTTCGCATCGCGATGGTTCTGGATTGCCTGGACCAATTCGAGTCGGTGGGCATTGAGGAAGGGGTTGAAGCCAAATCTCTGGATGAGATTCTGGCGGCACCCAAGCAGAGACGGAAGGGCCGCATCAAGTGACGCTCGCCCGCACAGAGTTGCTGACGGTGTATCTGGAATCGCGAGAACGCCTCAGGGTCGGTCGCTTGGCGCGAAAAGACCGCACCATCCTATTTGAGTATGACCCGGCCTTCGTCGCTTCGGGCATCGAGATTTCACCGATCAGATTGCCTTTGAAGCACGGGGTATTCACCCCGTCGGAACCCATGTTCGAGGGCTTGTTTGGCGTGTTCAACGATAGCTTGCCGGATGGTTGGGGCCGCTTGCTGCTAGACCGCGCTGTAGCATCGCATGGCATTGGGCTTGAGCAACTGAGCGCTCTCGATCGCCTGGCTCACGTCGGTGGCTCTGGCATGGGGGCGCTCACTTACGAGCCCGATCAAAGCCCCGGTGGATCCAGCGGTACCGAACGACTCGCACTGGATCGGCTCGCCGAAGAGGCGGCGGCTATTCTTGAAGGCGACAGCGAAACGGTCTTTGAAGAACTGCTGAATCTGAATGGCTCCTCCGCCGGTGCGCGACCGAAGATCGTCGCATAGGTGAGTGCCGACAGAAAGAAGATCATCCACGGAAACCAACCGCTGAGGGATGGGTTTGAACACTGGATGATCAAGTTCGCCGCTTCGCAAGATCCGCGAGACATTGGCGCGATCGAGTACGCCTATAGCTTGATGGCGCGGGCGGCGGGTGTGGAGATGCCTGAGACCCATGTTTTCCGAACGAGGAAACAACGCTATTTTGGGGCGAAGCGATTCGATCGTCAAGGCGGGCGGCGGATTCACATGCACAGCCTGTCCGGGTTGATCCATTCCGACCACCGGATCCCCAGTGTCGACTACCACCTGATTTTACGAGTGGTTTTCGTCTTGACGAAGGACATCACCGAAGTCGAAAAGGCATTCACTCTCGCTTGCTTCAATGTCCTTGCCTACAACCGCGACGATCACGCGAAGAACTTCTCATTTCTCTTGGATGAGAGCAGAGTCTGGAAGTTTTCGCCTGCTTACGACTTGACGTTTTCGGTCGGCCCGGGCGGGGAACAGGCCTCGTTGGGGATGGGCGAAGGAAAGAGTCCCGGTGTCGCGCAGTTGCGTGCTCTCGGCAAAGAACACAGTTTGAAAAAGGCCCCGGAGATCCTGGAGAAAGTCCAAAGGGCGGTGTCACGCTGGAAAGTCTATGCCGACCGGGCCGGCGTCACGGCGAAGTGGACGAAAGAGATCGCTCTCAAGATCGCTCTCGTCAGTGGAAAACGCATAAAATAGCCAGATGCAACGTCGAAGCTTTCTTGCCGCTGTCGTGTCTGCTGCTGCGGCCCGGGCGCAGTCCCCGTCAACGCAGGTTCGCCTGGGCGTCATCGGTAGCGGCGGACGCGGAACCTTCGTCATGCAGACCTTTCAGAAGGATCCTTCGCTAAAAGTCGGCGCCATCTGCGATGTCTACGAACCTAACCTCGAGAACGCCCTCTCCAAAGCCCCAGGGGCGAGGGCCTATCGCGACTATCGTAAGCTGCTCGATGATCGCGAAATCGATGCGGTACTCATCGCGACTCCCGAGCACTGGCATCATCGCCAAGTGCTGGACGCCCTCGCTGCGGGCAAGGATATCTACGTCGAAAAACCGCTCTGCCAGACTCCGGAACAAGGCGCGGATCTGGTGCGCGCCGAAAAGGCGTCGAAGCAGATCGTACAAGTAGGCATGCAGCGCCGCAGTTACGATCTCTATCTCGAAGGCCGTAAAATCGTGGCCTCCGGCGAGTTGGGCAATGTACGAATGGTCCGGTCGTGGTGGCTCAACAACTACCTCGGCAGCAAACCGCCCGTCAACTTTCAAGGCAAGCTCGATTGGGATCAATGGCAGGGACCCATCGCGCGCAAACGCCCCTTCGAGGCCGATCTCTTTCGCAACTGGCGGCAGTACGCGGATTACGCGGGCGGCATCGTTTCCGATCAAGGCGCGCATGTCTTCGACGGGATCCACCTCTTGATGAACGCCAGCTATCCGCTCGCCGTTACCGCGGCCGCGGGCAAGCCGCACCGCGCGGGCTTCGATAAGCCGGAAAGCGTGGTGGTCACCGCCGAGTATCCAGAAGATTTCATCGGCGTCTTCAGCATCAATTACGCAGCCATGCGCTACAAGGGCCGCAACGATCAGCTCAATCAGTTGGATGGCGACAAAGCCCGCATGGATGTGAGCCGCGAAGATCTGAAAGTCTTTCCGCAAGGGGCCGAAGAGACGCCTGTGCTCACCAAGGCATCGGCCAAGGGCTTTGGATACGCGACCGATTTGCACGTCCAAAACTTTCTCGACTGTGTTCGGTCGAGGCAGCGTCCCACCGCGCCGATGGAACTCGGCTTTCAAGCGGCGATTGTGGTGCAGATGGCGAATCTGTCTCTGAAACACGGTCGTCGCATCCGCTGGAATCACAAACTGCAAAAGGTGGAAATATCATGATATTGCTTTCAATGCTGCTCGTCGCACAGACAGTGACGGTTCCCCTGCGGACGCGCGTGGAGGTGTTCGATCAGTCGCGCGAGGCGCGTATCGACTACGCGCTCGATCCCAAGAAGACGGCCATCATCATTTGCGATCTTTGGGACAAACACTGGTGCCGAGGGGCAACGGAGCGCGTGGGTCCGCTGGCGGCGAAGGCCGCGCCGGTAATCAAGCTTGCACGGGAAAAGGGCGTGCTCATCATCCATGCGCCTTCTGACACCATGGATGCCTACGCGGATACACCGCAGCGCAAGGCGATTCAACAATTGGCCGCGATTGATCCACCGGTTACTTCCAAGCGGCCGTTCGACGGTGTTCCTGCATTGCCCATTGACGATTCCGATGGAGGCTGCGATACGGTTGGGGACAAGATGTTCAAAGCTTGGTCAAAGCAGCATGCTGGCATCGCGATCGATGCGCGCGATCTGATTTCGGACAACGGCAGTGAGGTTTACAGCGCGCTCAAACTACGCGGCATCGAGACGCTGCTGGTGATGGGTGTGCACACCAACATGTGCATCTTGAATCGCACGTTCGCGATCAAACAGATGACCAAGTGGGGCGTGAATTGCATCCTGCTGCGCGATCTGACGGATTCAATGTACGACCCCAAAGACAAGCCGTACGTGCCCCACGATCAGGGCACGCAGCTTGTGATTGAGTACATTGAGAAGTATTGGGCCCCGTCGATGCTGTCGAGCCAGTTAACAGAGGCGCTACGGGGACGGTAACTAAACCCGCGCGGTTGCGGATCCCGCCTCGCCACCGACAACCGCCGTCTCTGGCGCGGACTTGTCGAAGCTGTATCCAAACCCGCGAACCGAGCGGATAAATGCGGGATTCGTGGCGTCCTGCTCGATCTTCTGCCGCAGGCGCAGAATGTAAACATCCACCGTGCGATCCGTCACTGCGCGATCATGTCCCCAAACCGCATCCAGCAACTGCTCGCGGCTAAACACAACCCCGGGACGGCTCATCAAAAACTCCAACAGCCGGAACTCCGTGGCAGTGAGCGAAAGCTCTTGTCCACGCAGGTTCACGCGGCAACTGGATTTGTCGAGTTCCAACCCGCCGGAACGCAGGGTCTTCGAAGGCCCGGTGTTCTGTCCGCGGAACTGGATCTTGATTCGGGCGATCAACTCGCGGATGAAGAACGGCTTGACGATATAGTCGTTGGCACCGAGTTCGAGGCCCACAATACGATCGGTTTCCGAGGCGCGCGCCGTCAGAAAGATCACCGGCACGTGGGCGAGTTCCGAATGGTTGCGAATGCCCTTGCAAATATCGAGGCCGTCGGAATCCGGTAGCATGATGTCGAGCAAGATCAGGTCCGGTTTCTCACGGCGGGCAAGCTCGATGGCGCCTTTGCCCGTCTGCGATCCGACCAACTGAAATCCCTCTTTTTCGAGGTTGTACTTCAACAGTGCGAACAGATCCGCGTCGTCTTCGATTAATACAATCTTCTTCATGATGGTTGTCATAAATGTAACTCGACAGTGGTTACAGCATGATTACGAATGCATATTTTCGGCGGAAACCGCTTCCTGGTCGCTGAGTCCAATGTCATCGATCGGCAACGTGAACCAGAAGGTCGCCCCTTCATTCAACACGCTGGCGACACCGACTTCGCCACCTTGGCTCTTCGCCAGATGCTTCACAATGGCGAGCCCGAGGCCCGTGCCGCCAAGCTCTCTTGACCTTGCTTTATCGACACGGTAGAAACGTTCAAACAGCCGCGGCAGTTCGTCGGGCGGAATACCTACGCCGGTATCTTTCACCGAGAATCTGACCATCTTGCCAGCTTCTTCCCGCGCGCCAACGGTGATAGATCCGCCTTCTGGTGTGTACTTGAGAGCGTTGTCTAACAGGTTGGCCAGCATTTGATGCACCGCTTCGGAATCGCAGAAGACTTCCGCCTTGGAATCCGCGACATCCACCCGGAGCTCTACGTTTTTCTTTTCCGCCATGGGCCGCATGGAATCGCAGTTTTCCTCGATTAAACGATGGACGTAGTAGGAGTTGAACTGGAACTTCTGCCGCCCTAGTTCAATCCGCGACAGCGCCAATAGATCTGCCGTAAGTCGTGCCAAACGCTCGGCATTTTGGCGAATGATGCCTAGAAACTTGACGTTGTGGACGGGGTCGTCAATCGCGCCGTCGAGCAGCGTTTCGGTGTAACCCTGAATCGACGCAAGAGGCGTGCGCAACTCGTGCGAGACGTTGATGACGAAGTCTTTGCGGATGCGCTCGAGCTTTTCGAGTTCCGCATGTTCGTGATCCAGTTCCCGCACCATGTTCTCGAGTTTCGCGCCGGTATCGTTGAGCTTGTGGCCGAGCAGCCCCAATTCATCCCGCCCCGGATTCGGCAACCGCGCCGCAAAATCGCCCTGAGCGAGCTTGCCGGCGTAATCGATGATGCTCGCGAGGCGTGTCGAGACATGGCGAGAAAACAGAGCGGCCAGCAGGATCGACGGGATGAATCCAAGCAGCGCCGACCAGAGGACCTTGGCGCGGACCGCATCCACCTGCACGCGAATCTTCGATACAGGAACTGCGAGACCTGTCTCTTATACACATCTCCGAGCCCACGAGACTAAGGCGAATCTCGTATGCCGTCTTCTGCTTGAAAA